>ERZ780105.1-NODE-1-length-114801-cov-4.64873_pt1 | contig 114801 bp, 169 predicted proteins | sample MGYA00511172_ERZ780105 | MGnify/ENA primary metagenome ERZ780105 (study PRJEB29588, sample SAMEA2144299) | human gut metagenome | biome: human gut; feature: human-associated habitat; material: faeces | place: Denmark | collected 2008/2010 ...
TAATTTGATCAAAGAAAATTTAGTAAGATTATAGAGAAAGTTGTAAATATATATGAAAATTGACAATAAGAATAAAATTTGTTATAATTATTATAGAAAAAAATAGAAAGGGAAAATATATAAATGTCTAATGTGGATTATGGCATAAAAGATGTTAAAACCCTTGAAGGCATAGAAGCTATTCGATTAAGAAGTGGTATGTATATTGGTAGTGTTGGGCCGGAAGGCGTAAGACATATTACTCTTGAAATAATTTCTAATGCTATTGATGAATATCTTGCGGGAGCATGTTCCATTTGTAAGATTACTGTTTCTAATGATGATATTGTCACAGTAGAAGATAATGGACGTGGTATTCCCTTTGGTAAAGCCGAAGACGGTTCAGAGGTATTGGTAAATATATTTACTAAACTTCATACTGGCGCAAAATTTGATGCGGCAGGCAAAACGGGCTACAATACCTCAGGAGGTATGAACGGAATTGGTGCTAAAGCGACAAACGCACTTAGCTCAATATTTCAGGTAATTTCGGTTAGAGGCGGTCGTCAAGCTCAAGCCGCTTTTAAACGAGGAGTGCTTCAGAGTTATAAAGAAACTAATTATAAAAATAAATCAGATCATTTTACTATAATTAAGTTTAAACCCGATGAAAAAATATTTAAAGAAGGAATAGAACTTGATTACAATCTTTTGAGAAAACAACTCCAAGAATTGGCCTATTTGTCCCCTGGATTAGTTTTTGAGTTTCAATATAAAGACAAAGAAACTGAAACGATAACCTCTCAAAAAGGTATCCTTGATTATATTGAAGCTTTAAATAAAAATAAAGAAGCTTTAACTTCAATTTTTTATACTGAGACCATTGAAGATAGAATTGGTGTAAAAATTGCAATGTTGTATAATAATACTTATGCAGACACTTATAAACTTTATACCAATTCAATCCCTAATAGCGGTGGTACACATCTCACGGGTTTTAGAACTGCACTTACACAATCTGTAAATGATTATGCTCGTTCTAATAATCTATTAAAAGAAAAAGATAGTAATATAACTGGCGATGAGTTGAAAGAAGGTCTTGTATTAGTCCTTTCTTTTATTATGCCGGATCCAGTATTCTCAGGACAAACAAAGGACGTTCTTAGCTCAACTGAAGCCCGCACAATTGTTCAACGTCTTGTGACAAAAGATCTGCGGACTTGGCTTGATAGTCACCCTAAGGATGCAAAGGCAATTATTGATAAGGCACTTTTGGCTCGTAAAGCCAGAGAAAATGCAAAAAAAGCTAAGGATGCAGCTCGCAATATTGAAGGCAAGAAAAAGGGAAAGACTTTTTTAAATCTTCCCACTAAACTCGTTGATTGTTGGAGCAAAAATCGTGCGGAGTGTGAGCTTTTTATTTCAGAGGGTGACAGTGCTGCAAGTGGATTAGTTGGAGCTAGAAACGCTGAGTTCCAGGCTATATTTCCAATACGTGGAAAAATTATTAGTGCAAGAAAATGTACCTCTGAAAAACTTTTAACAAATCAAGAAGTTGTAAATATAATAAAAGCTTTGGGTTTGGATTTTGATGCAAAAAAGACCAAAATGATTTATGATGAGCGCAAACTCAGATATGGTAAAATCATGATGGCTGCGGATGCGGATCCTGATGGCGAGGCCATCAAGAATCTTCTACTCACGCTGTTCTGGGAACTTTGCCCTGAGCTTGTTATAAATGGTCATATATATGCAACAGTTCCTCCTCTTTTTAGAGTTACAACTAAGAAGAATGAATATATATATCTCCGAGATAATAATGAGTTAGAAGAATATAAAAAGAAACATGCAAATGAAAAATATTTAATTAATCGAAATAAAGGGTAAGAGATAGTCTGGCCCTTACCTACTTTTCCGCAAACCAGCGGGGTTAAAATATTTTATATTTTAGCTAACGAGGGAGTCTAAATTTATTATTTTTTGGTGAGCCTTGGTTAACTTAGGTTAATCGAATTATTATAATTTTTATATTATAATGAAAATAATAAACATGATAGTCTCGTGGGAAAAGGATGGTTAAAAAATGACTGGTATTTATAAATATAAAAATAAAATTAATGGATGTGTCTATATTGGACAAAGTATAAATATAGAGCGTCGTTATGAGCAACATTTATATGATGCAAAAAATCGTGCTGAAAAAAGTACTGGTATAGATGTTGCAATTAATAAGTATGGTATTGAAAATTTTTGTTTTGAAATTTTAGAAGAGTGCGATGTAGATCACCTCGATGAACGTGAACGTTTTTGGATTGGCTATTATGACAGTTACCATAATGGATATAATTGTACAGTGGGTGGCAGTTCATTAAGAGGCGAAAAACATCCAAGAGCGATATTAACTGAAAAACAAGTATGGGCAATTCGAGAATTATATGGACAGCGTATTAATCGGTCTAAAGTTTTTGAATTGTTTAAAGATGTGGGAATTACAGAACGAGGTTTTTTAAAAGTCTGGAATTGTGAAACATGGCCTAATATACACAATGATGTATATACTCCCGAAAATCGAGCTTGGCATAAAAAACAAGTAGGACATAGTGAAGACCAAATTAATTTATCATCAGCCGACCGAGCTATTAAACAAGATGAAATTGATTTATGGGTGACTGATTTTAAAAATGGGTTAACTGTAAATGCCATCGCTAAAAAATATCATAGAGATAATAGCACAGTAAAAAAATATATTGACAATCCACAAGCCGTAAAAAAAATTCAATACCATGGAAAAAAAATAAAAAATATAAATACCGGAATAATTTTTAATTCAATTAGTGCTGCTGCACGTTGGAGCAATTGTGGTGCTACAACCCTGACTCGTCATTTGGCATCAGATAAAAAAGCTGGAAAGGTTCCAGAAACTGATGAAGTGGCAGAGTGGGAAGAACTATCCTAAACCTGTATCGACTATTCCCGTTGTTGGGAAGTACTGGTGTTATTGGTACACACTGGGAAACGGTAGGCTAATATATTTTATTATATTAGAAGAAATAGTCAGTACCATTAGAAATAATGGATTCTACGTAGGAGAACAAGATTCACATGAATTGGGTGAATGTTTGCTTGAACCTACAACTCGTAATGTTCAGCAAATAACAGTGAAAGACGCTATAGAAACTGAAAAACTTTTTGAAACTTTCATGGGGCCAAGCACTCAGCCGCGCAAAGAATATATATTAAAATATAGTGAGGAAGCAAACGATGTCTATTGATATTACAAAAGAATTACATCAAAATTTTATAGATTTTGCATATGAAGCTAATAGTCAGCGTGCTTTTCCTGATGCGCGAGATGGTTTAAAACCTGGACAGCGGGCATGTCTTTGGGAATTTTATACCAAAGGATATTCTTCAACAAAACCTCATGTAAAGAGTGCTAAGGTTGCGGGTGGAGTAATAGCTGACTGGTGGCCTCACGGAGATCAAGCCATATATGACACATTTGTGAGGATGAGTCAGCCATGGATTAATAACATTCCAGAAGTAGATTTTCATGGGTCAAACGGTAATCAAGTTATTGGCCCAGAAGCTGCCTCTTCACGATATACTGAAGCTAGGCTTAATGCCGCTATTGAGCAAGGTATGTTTGAGGGCATCAAGAAGAAAAATGTTCCTATGATACTTAATTTCTCAGAAGATAAGGAGTGGCCAGAAGTACTTCCCGCAGTATTACCCCGATTATTGATTAATGGTTCTCAGGGCATTGGTGTTGCTGTAGCTAATCACTGGTCATTATTTAATCTGAAAGAAACCGTTGAACTTATTAATAAGTATGTTTCTTCTGGGATTTTGAATACTGAAAATTATTATCCTGATTATCCAACAGGTGGGATAATAATTAATAAAAAAGACATTCCAGCAATTTATTCAACTGGTAAAGGAAAAGTTGTTATTCGCGCAAAAACTGAAATAAAAGGAAATAATATTATTGTATCAGAACTTCCTTATCAAACTTATGTTGAACCTTTGATTACAAAAATTAAAGAACTTGTTGAAAAGGAAGAAATTACTGGTATCGAGGACATTATTAACAAAAGTGATAAAAAACATCTGCTTATAGAAATACAATGTTCTAAGGCGCCTTTGACAGTTTTAAATAAGCTTTTTGCGACAACTGATTTACAGAAAAGCTTTAGTATTAATCAATATGCACTTGTAAGTAAAACACCCAAGCTTTTGAATCTTAAGCAATATCTTGATTTATATATAGAACATAATTTGCTTTGTATAAAACGAGAAAATGAATTTGAAATTGCAAAAGCCAAAGAGCGCAAAGAAATTGTTGAAGGTCTTGTTAAAGCGCTTGAAGATATTGATAATATAATTATACTCATTAAGAAGTCTGATAGTAGTGCTGATGCGCAAAGTAAACTTGAACAAAAATATCAATTTACTCCTAATCAGAGCAAAGCTATTGTTTCTATGCGTCTTGGCACTCTTGCGCGACTTGAAGCAATAGAACTTAATCAAGAGCTTAAAGATTTGATTAGTAATATTGAAAAATATGAAAAAATTATTCAAAATACTGATGAGCAAAAATCAATCTTTTTATCTCGACTTCAAAAATTGGCTGATAAATTTGGTTCTCCAAGAAAAACTAAAGTTGAACAACTTGAGATTCCAGTAGAAGAAAAAGAAATAGCTTATGTTGAACCAGAAAAATGTGTCGTAGTAATGACTGAAGCTGGAACAATTAAGCGCATTCCCGCCTCTTCTTTTAAAGCACAGCGCCGCAATGGCAAGGGTCTAAAAACGCAAGCTGAAGTAACTAGCGCAGTTATTAGAACCAATACGATTGATTCTCTTATGATTTTTACCAATCAAGGTAGAATGTATCGATTGCTGGTTAATGATATTCCAGTGGGAACAAATACTTCTGCGGGTCAAGCTATAAAATCTCTTGTAGCAATGGAACCGAATGAAGAACCTGCGATAATGTATTCAATTTATCGTGACACTGAAGCCAAATATGTTTTCTTCACAACTAAAAATGGTACAGTAAAAAAGACTGAATTGAATGAATATATTAAAACTAAGAAGAAGAGCGGTATCGGCGCAATTAGTTTGCGTGATGGCGATGAACTGGTATCTGTAACTTTGATTAAAGATGAGCCTATTAGTCTTATTACTGCTAATGGATATATGCTTAATTTTAAATCAGAGGAAGTCGCGCCCACTTCTCGTATGACTATTGGAGTTAAGGGTATTAACTTATCAGCAGGAGATTATGTTGTTGCAGGCATGGCAATACGTGATATGAATGATAATATTGCAGTATTTGCAGAACACGGACTCGGTAAGCGTATACATAAAGATGCTATGATTTTTGGGACTCGTGGAACTAAAGGTTTGATTTGTTATAAGCCTACTGTTTCTTCGGGGAAATTGGTTGCGGCAGCGCTTGTTTCTGATGAAGATAATATATTAATTATAGGAGATAAAACTTCAATATGTATTGCAGGAAATGAGATTCCTATTGTAAGTAAAACTTCTATCGGTAATATATTAATCAAAGGAAAAATAATATCTGTAACTAAAGTATAAAATATTGCTTTTATGTAAAAAATATTATATAATATTATTGTAATAAAAAAGAGGAGTTGAAAATATAAAAAATGCAAGATTTAATTAATCGATTAAATGAAGCTACCAAAGCTTATGATGCTGGTAATCCTATTATGTCTGATGCAGAATGGGATAAGCTATATTTTCAACTCCAGAAAATGGAAAATGAGTCAGGTATAATTTTGCCTGACTCACCAACTCATTCTATATATTATCAAAATATAACTCCTCTTAAAAAAGTGACCCATAATCATCCTATGCTTTCTTTGGAAAAAACTAAGAATACGGATGAAATAATAAAATTCTGCGGCAAAAAAGATATATTGGTAATGAATAAATTAGATGGTCTAACTTGTTCTTTGCGATATATAGATGGTAGACTTGTTTCCGCAGAAACAAGGGGCAATGGGTTAATTGGTGAAGATATCCTTCACAATGCTTTAGTTATCTCGTCAATTCCAAAATCTATTGGTTATACAGAAGAGCTTATCGTTGATGGAGAAATCATTATTAAATATGACGATTTTGTGAATTTTCAGGACGATTATAAAAATCCACGAAATTTTGCCGCAGGTAGTATTAGGTTACTTGACAGTCAAGAGTGTGTAAAGCGTAAATTGACTTTTATTGTTTGGGAAGTTATAAAAGGTTTTGAGAATATTAATAGTTTGTATAAAAGATTAATAGCTATTAAAAATTTAGGCTTTACAATTGTTCCTAATGTACTAATGGCTAGTGAGCTTAATATGTATGATGAGTGTTCTGCTTTATTACAAAAAATAGCGAAAGCTAAATCATATCCAACAGATGGATTAGTATTTAAATTTGACGATATATCTTATGGGCAGTCTTTGGGTTCCACGGCGCATCATAACAATAATGCAATGGCGTTTAAATTTTATGATGATGTTTACCCAACTACTTTGATCGATATAGACTGGACAATGGGGCGATCGGGTCAACTTACTCCGGTTGCAGTGTTCGAACCCGTAGAGATTGAAGGAACTGAGGTTACACGCGCAAGTCTTCATAATCTTAGCGTAATGATTGATACTTTAGGTGGAGCATGGAAAGGCAGACCTATACAGGTTTATAAAGCAAATCTAATTATACCTCAAATTATGAAAGATAATTTAGATATTGAAAAGCCTGCGGAAGTACCTTTTATTGAATTGCCGACTATTTGCCCCATTTGCGGCAAGTCGCTTAAAAATACTGGCGATAATTTGATTTGTGAAAATCCTAATTGTGAAGGTCAGTTAATTAATAGACTTGATCATTTTTGTGGCAAAAAAGGTTTAGATATAAAAGGTTTATCAAAGGCAACTTTGGATAAATTGCTTAATTGGAACTGGGTTAACTCATTTGTTGATATTTTTAATTTAAAAGAACATCGAAATGAATGGATAAAGAAGCCAGGATTTGGCGAAAAATCTGTAGATAATATACTGGCCGCGATAGATAAAGCGAAAATTACTTCTTTGGAAAAGTTTATTGCTGCTATTGGAATACCTCTTATTGGACATACTGTATCAAAAGAATTGGTTAAGTATATAGAATCATATTCTGATTTTAGAGATAAAATACAGAATCATTTTGATTTTTCTATAATTGATGGATTTGCAGAAAATAAAACTGCAAATCTGTTAAATTTTAATTATGAAGAAGCTGATAAAGTTGCATCTTTATTGACTTTTAATGATCAAAAAATTCAAAAAGAAAATAACAATTCATTAAAAGATATGGTAATAGTTATTACTGGTTCTTTAAATGCTTTTAAAAATCGTGATGTACTTCAGCAAGCTATTGAGGAACATGGCGGTAAAGTAACTGGAAGTATTAGTAAAAAAACTTCCATATTGATTAATAATGATATAAATTCTACATCAAGTAAAAATAATACTGCAAAGAAACTTGGAGTTCCTATTTTAACAGAAAAAGAATTTATTGAAAAATATTTGAATTTTTGAAAAAAATAAGATATAATTATACTTGTAAAAATTAAGGAAAAAGAATTTAATGAAACAGAAAGAACTCAAGAATTTTGCTAAACAAATTGTTGAAGCGGAAAAAATTATTAAGGCTAATGAAGATAAACAGAAAGTTTATTAGGCATAGCAAAAGGTAATGGATATTACCAATCGCCTTGACTCTTTAGATGACATATTACTTCTTGATGAATTAGTTCAAGAAATAATGGATAAAAATTCTTGACAAATCAAAATTTTTTTGATATAATTATTACACAAGCTAAAAAATGCTTAACAAATAAAATAAAATAAAAATTATAATATTTAGGAGAATTTAATTATTATGGCAATGAAAGAAAATAGCCGCAAGGTCCTCGATTATCTCAAGAGTGTAAATGGTCAGAATGTTACTTCTGCTGATGTAGCTGAAGCTCTCGGTTTTGAAAAGCGTTCTGTTGATGGTATTTTTACCAGTGCTATACAGCGTAAGGGTCTGGGCATTCGTACTCCCGCAGAGATTGAGCTTGAGGATGGCACACATCGAAGCGTAAAATTTCTTAGTCTGACCGCCGCCGGTATGAGCTTTGATCCCGATGCGGAAGATGCTGAGTAATCAATAATATAAATAATAAGGGGTATTTTTTTACCCCTTTTTCTTTTATATGCTTTTTTTATTTTGTATATTAGGATTATTTCTTGGTGGGTTAATTATTTATCTTATACTGTCACCAAAAGTCCAAAAGACTTAGCAGTATAATTCAGATATTGAAAAATTAAATAATGATTTATCAACTAAGAAATAGACTCTAGAAAATAATATAAAAGAACTTTAGATTGATGTGACTTCGCTTCAAACAAGAAAGAAAGAAATTGAGTTAAGCATTTCTTCTTTGGAGCAACAAGCTACTCAATCTGGAGAAGTATTTTTAAAACAACAATTACAACTTGCGAAAGAAAAATTAGATAATACTACTCGAATTTTAGAAAAAGCTTATCAAGATGCTGAAGAAGAGTACAAAAAAGAATATTTAGAAACTTTAAAAAATTATTCTAAAGAATTTCTGGATCTTGAAGAAAGCAATCAAAAAAAGCTTTTAGAACTATAGGTTCAAGTAGCGGAATACCAAGCTAAGGCGACTGCAGCAGCCGAAGCTGCAAAGCGTGAAGAAGAGAAACGATTAAACATAAATTTTTATCGTTGTATGCTTACTCCAATAGACATAGAAGAAATCACGGCAATACGTTCAGTAGCACATTTATTACGCGACCCCGAACCTATTAATAAAGTAATTTGGAAAGTTTATTATGAAAAACCTTATACTGATTTAATAGGGCGAGTAATTGGCTCAGGTGTTCATTGCGGCATTTATAAAATTACTAATATTGAGAATCAAAAGTGTTATATCGGCCAGGCGGCCAACCTAGCCGAAAGATGGCGACAACACATCAAACGCGGCATAGGGGCTGAGCCCGCCACGCGCAATAAGTTGTATCCTGCAATGCAAGAAATTGGAGTAGAAAACTTTACTTTTGAAGTAATAGAGGAATGTGAACGTTCACTTTTGGATGAACGAGAAGATTATTGGCAAGATTTTTATAAAGCAAAAGAATTTGGATATAGTATAAAATAATATGAAATTTGAAAATATACATATATATAATTTTAGTGGCGCTTTGCATGGAATGAGGAATCCTAAAAATTCATGGGATAAAAGTGATAGCGAGTGGGGTATATGCACAAGTAGTCAGCGTAATGATATATTAGATAAAATGATTGCGCTATATCATGAAGCTGAACTTTCAATGGCTAATCAAAAAATTATTAGTCAATGGCGAAAAGATTATGCGCATGATGTTTTTATTGAAGATAATGGATTGGGTATGTATCTTTATCAAATTATTGGGCCTAATGATATGAAATTGGCACAAACTTTAATAAAGGCTGGTTCTGAACATCGAAAATTTTTAAGGCAAATAATAGTAACAGTTGATATTACAGCGCCTCTTTATTTTTTCAAGGAATTTGATACTTATAAGATAGGAACGATCGCAAATTCAACTTCAACAATGCATAAACTTACAAGTAAACCAATAACTTTAGATTGTTTTGAAATTGATGATTATTGTTCTGAAGTAATGAATGAAATCGAAACTGGTTTAAACGAGCCAGCAACAAAAACTATCATTGATATTTGTGAATCATTGCGTCAAAAATACCTTGAAACCAAAGATAAAAAGTATTGGAAAGAACTTGTACGCTGGTTGCCAGAAAGTTGGTTGCAAACGCGCACTGTTACTATGTCTTATGAAAATCTGATAAATATTTATCATCAAAGAAAAAATCATAAACTCAATGAATGGTCTGGCATCGACGATCCTAACAATGATAATTTTATACAGTTTATACGTCAGTTGCCATATGCTTCTGACTTGATTCTTTTGGAAAATTGATTTTTTTATTAAAATAAAGTATAATATATATATCAAATGTGAAAAGGAAATAAAAAATGTCTAAAAAAAGTGAATTTCTAAAATTTCTAAATGAACTATTGGTAACTGCTCCAGAAGAAACAATAAATAAAATGAGTGATGATGTAAAAAATTATATTGAGTTTTTGACTAAAGAAAACGATGTTGAAAAGCCTCTTTTCACAGAAAATGGAAAAAAGATTCTCGTTTATATGCGAGAAAATCAAAATATACCTCTTATGAAAGCGCGCGATATTGCGGAAGGCATGGAAATTTCTTCTAAAACAGTATCTGGCGCAATTCGTAAGTTGGTTAGTGATGGATATGTAGAAAAGGTAGGCCAAGATCCTACAGTTTATACTTTGACAGAGAATGGAAAAAATATTGAAATAGGAGAATAAAAATTAAATTATGGCTAAGAAAATGACTAATATATCGCACATTGAGGGCTACCTTTATCAGCATGATCTTGCGCTCAAGACTGTCGCTAATAAGGAATCTAAGAATTATGGTACGGAATTTATTTCCGGTACAATAGATATAGCTACAAATGATGCGATGACTAATATAGTTCAGATTCATTTTACTTTTGTAACTCCTACTACTTCTACTGGTAAGTCTAATGCCACTTATAATATGCTGAAGAATATTTTGGATGGTAAGATTGGTACTTATATGCAGGATGGTAAGGATGGCGCCGGAAAGCTGAGTGTGGATTCTGCCATTGCACTTAATGAATTTTATACCGATAGAAATGGTAAGGAAGAGCTTGTTAGCGTAAAGCGCAATGAGGGCGGTTTTGTTCATAATGCAGATTTCCTGAATGATAATGAGGAAAAACGTGCAACTTTTAGGGAGGATATGATAATTACTAATGTTACTCATGTTGATCCTGATGAGGAGCGTCAGATACCTGAGCATTGTCTTGTAAAGGGTTATATATTTAACTTTAGAAATTCTATCATGCCCGTTGAGTTTACTTGTAAGCATCCTGATGGTATAACTTACTTTGAAGGGCTTGAACTTCCTATATTTACTCTTGTGGAAGGTAAGCAGGTTTCTGAGGTTATAATACGCACCATTGTTGAGCAGAGTGCTTTTGGCGAGGACAGTGTGCGCGAAGTAAGGTCTTCTCGCAAGGGTTTTGAAATAACTCGTGCTAATCCTCAGCCTTATGATTGGGATAGTGAGGAAACCGTTACTGTTGCTGAGATTAAAGAATTCTTGGCTCAGCGCGAAACCGATCTTGCAACCATGAAGCGTCGTAGTGATGAATGGAAGGCTCAGCAGAATGCCAACAAGGCTCCTGTAACTAATAATGGTGGATTTAATTTCTAATAAGGAGATAAAATAATTATGGGACTGAAAGATATTAAGCCGCATCAGGTTAGTCGAAACTTGAAGGGATATTCTGTATTCTTTTATGGAGAGAAGTAAAAAGGCTCTCCCTATATAGTAATATATAGTAAAAAAATCCTTAGAAAAAACGGGGAGACTGTAAAATGTTAGTCCGAGCGGAAGTTATTGAGTAACGTTGATAACACGCGCAACGCATCGATTTGAAACTTAATTTAAGAAAGGTGCTTGCTCTCAAATGAACAACCAACAAATTATAGATTTTTATTTATCTGGTAAATCTCTTGCGGCAACCAGTCGTTTTAGTGGTTTATCAACTTATAAGTTGCATCAACTTTTTGAAAAAAATAATATTACAATAAGAACTCGACATGAACAAAATATCTTAGAAAATATGCGTCGAGCTAAATCAATTAATCATAATTTCTTTAGCACATTAAATAATGAAAATGTTTATTATTTAGGTTTTATAGCTGCTGATGGAACGGTAAGACCCAATAGAAATGAAATAAAAATTAGTTTATCTTCTATTGATAGAAAATTTTTAGAAGAATTTAGAGAAAAGTTACAGTCAGAACGAACTATTAAAGATTATATAACTTCTAATGGTTTTAATGTTAGTGAATTAATTTTTTCTTCTCTAAAAATTAAAGAAGATTTAAAAAAATATAGTATAGTTCCTAATAAGACTACAGTTGGTATTTCAATGGCAAATATTCCTGAAGAGTTTAAGTTAGCCTTTATAAAAGGTTTTTTTGATGGAGATGGATGTTTTTGTTATTTAAAAAATACTAATCAATGTAAAATTACATTTACTTCTTATACCTATGGAATATTAAATGAAATAAATGAATTTTTTAACAATAAAGGTTATATTTATTGTAAAAAAAATGATGGAACTTGTTATGAATTAACATTTTCAACAACAACAGCTTTAAAAATTATGAAAGAATTTTATAATTTAAATACACCTTGTTTGCTTCGTAAAAAAGAGAAATATGAAGAAGCACTTAAATTAAGAATAAAAATATAATCCACGAGCTAAGGACTCCTCTTAGAGAGGATGAAGAGATATGCTGAACCAGATTGGAATTGACCAATCAATATTTAAAGATTATACCACGTCTTTAGAGAATGAAGGAAACTTCTGGAATTAAAGGATAAAAAGCCTTTAAGATAACAAATATGCCAAAAAGTGGTAAGACCACGATTGCAACCCGCTTCCCTCATGCATTGCTCTTAGCGTTTGAAAAGGGTTATAACGCACTTCCTGGAGTTATGGCCCAGCCCATAAATAGTTGGGGTGACTTCAAGAAAGCTCTCACAGAGTTGAGAGATCCTGAAGTGCAAGAAATGTTTGAAACGGTTATAATAGATACAGCAGATATTGCTTATAGCTACTGCGAAAAGTACATTTGCAGTCGTGAGAGCGACCAAAAGAATACATATGAAACTGTTGCTGATATACCTTACGGTAAGGGTTATACAATGGCGCAGGATGAATTTGATACATGTATTCGTAAAATTCTTCAGTTGAATTATGGCCTTGTTCTTATTAGCCATTCAACTGAAAAGACTTTTACCAATGAAAAGGGTCAAGAAGTATCAAAGATAGTGCCTACTCTTGACAAGCGCGCTCGTCTTGTTTGTGAGAGAACTTGTGATATAATAGGCTATTCTCGTGCTATTGATACTGATGATGGTAATAAGACCATTTTGTTTATGCGTGGCACTCCTCGCTTTGTTGCAGGTAGCCGCTTCCGCTTCACTCCTGATTTTATTGAGTTTTCTTATGATAACTTAGTAAATGCAATCGCAGAAGCCATAGACAAGGAAGCTGCAGCTTCAAATGGCACTCTTGTTACTGATGAAAAGACTCAGGTAGTAAGTCAAGAAGAGACTTATGATTTTGAAGCTCTTATGAAAGAGTTCCAAGATTTAGTTGGTATTTTGATGCAGAAAGATCAGGGCAATGCCATAAAGATTACTCAGATTGTTGATAAGCATCTGGGTAAGGGTAAGAAGGTTGGCGATTGTACTGCTGAACAGGCTGCAATTATTGACCTTATAGTCCATGACATAAAGGCTCTTAACAAGTAAATAATTTTAAACCCGAAGTATCTTGTACTTCGGGTTGATTTTTATTTAAAAATATAGTATAATATATATAGAAAAAATATCGAAAAGGAGGGAGAAGAAAATCGCACATCAAGTTCTTTGTTTTTATTGCAATAAAAATTTTGACAGAGATAAAGAAGAATATGTTCAAATCCGCTCACGAAGATATGCTCATGCAGCTTGTTATTTAAGAGAGCGAGAAAAAAAACAAGACAAAACTCCCCCATTAGAAATCATCGACCCTTTAGATAAAGTTGAATGTACTTACTGTCATCAGCAAATGTCCAAAAGTAAAGATGATGTAGTTAAAATTTCTGAGCGCAGATATGCGCATAAACATTGTGCGGAAATTGAGTCAAAGCGAGAATTAACTGATAAAGAAAAATTAGAGCGATATATAATGCAAATGTTTAATACTGACTATGTGCCGCCACGTATTAGAAAGCAAATTGACAAATATATAGCAGAATTTAATTATACTTATTCTGGCATTTTAAAATCTTTGCAGTATTTTTATGAAGTTAAAAATGGCGATATAACAAAAGCAGGAGAAAGTATTGGTATTGTTCCATATATTTATCAACAAGCTTATGAATATTATTACAATATTTGGCTCGCGCATCAAAAGAATGAAACAAAAATAATTGAAATTTATCAGCCAAAAGTAATAGAAGTAGTAATTGAAAGACCTGAACGAAAAATTAAAAAAAGAAAATTATTTTCTTTTTTAGATGAGGAAGAAGAAATGAATGGCAAGTAAGTATGTTGATGCAGTAAGTATCATGCAGGTCATTGGTTGCGTTTTTAATAATCCTGCACTCTTGGATTTTACCGATAAATATACAATTACTGATAATGACTTTCCTGATGATTTTCATAAAATAGTTTTTGGTGCAATATATAAACTTCATGAATCTGGAGTTAATACAATTTCTCTGGAAACAATTAATGACTTTCTTGCGGGACGCCCTAAAAGTGAAGGTATTTTTAAACAACAAAAGGGTGAAGAATGGCTTTTAAGGGTTTCTGATACTTGTACTCCTGCGGCATTTGATTATTACTATAATAAGCTTAAAAAAATGTCATTGTTACGGGCTTATGATAATTATGGTGTTGATGTAAAATTTATTTATGATCCGACTAATGTTTTAGATATAAAAAAGAAGCAAGCACAAGAAGAGAAGCTTGATAATTTGACTTTGGAAGATATTGCCAATGAAGTCGATAAGCGAATAGATAATATTCGTATGGAGTATGTCGATGATGAATTTGGTGAAGCTTCACAGGCTGGAGATAACATTTTTGATCTAATTAACAATCTTAAAGAGCATCCTGAAGTAGGCGTGCCACTTTATGGCCCTTTAATTAATACTATTACTCGCGGAGCCAGACTTAAAAAATTTTATTTGCGCAGTGCTCCGACTGGAATAGGTAAGACTCGTAGCTTGATTGCAGATGCATGTTATATGTCTTGTAATAAGATTTATGATGAAAATTTTGGCTGGATTCGATGTGGCTCTTCTGAGCCTACTTTATATATTACCACAGAACAAGAGTTAGAAGAAGTGCAAACAATGATGTTAGCATTTATTTCTAATGTTAATGAAGAACATATTTTAAATGGTAAATATGAAGGTAATGAAGAAGAACGAGTTCTTGAAGCCGCAAAAATATTAAAAAATGCCCCATTATATATAGAAGAATTGCCAGATTTTTCATTGCAGGATATTGAAGATCGCATACGTCGGAACATACGTGATCATGATGTTAAATATGTGTGCCATGACTATATTCACACAAGTATTAAGATTCTTGAAGAGATAACTCGTCGCAGTGGGGGAGTTAAACTCCGAGAAGATAATATCTTATTTATGTTGGCTATTCGTTTAAAAGATTTGTGTAATGAATATGGTATTTTTATTATATCAGCAACCCAATTAAATTCAAGTTACGTAGAATCTGAGACTCCTGATCAAAATCTTTTAAGAGGAGCTAAATCAATTGCAGATAAAATCGACGTAGGAATGATTATTCTTGGGGTTAAAGAAGATGATCTTACAGCATTAGAGCCTGTTCTTTCATCAAATCTTTTTGAACGTCCTACAATAAAAATTTCAATTTATAAAAATCGTCGTGGTCGATATAAAGGAATATATTTGTGGTGCAAAGCTGATTTAGGTTGTTGCCGCATTCAGCCTATGTTTGCCACCGGATACGATTATGAAATAATTAATATAGATGATACAAAAATAATAATAGATGAGCCAAGTGCTTTTTAAGGAAAGGAAATAAAAAATGATGAAGGGTTATATGACAACCGGTAAACCTTTTGAGTACATTATGTCTACTGAAATGGCAAAAGGAATTTTGAAAGATCGGCAAGGTGATGACAAGCGAGTTCCTAATCAGAAATTTCTTTGTGATTATGTAAACCGTGAATGTGGACTTATGGGAGTTTGTGTAAAAGTCATAGTGAAGTAAAATGTTAGTCTTTGATAAAAATGAAATAAAAGAATCTTTATCAACTGAAGACATTTATAATTTATTGCAAGAATGGGGAGGAGAGCCTGAATTTACATCATTTGGGATTATCTCTTCCACCATTTGCCACAACTTGCCCGGTGAAGGCAGCCGCAAATTATATTTTTATGAAAATAGCGGATTATTTAAATGCTATACAGAATGTGATTCCACCTTTGATATATTTGAATTAGCTATTAAAGTTGCATTAATTCAGGCCAGTAAAACATTTGATTTAAATGATGCAATTCGTTATATTGCCTATAAAATGGGATTAAGCGGGCGTGAAGAATCTTCTGAACAGACTGAAATCCCAGAAGATTGGAAATTCTTAGCTAATTATGATAGAATTAATGCAATTAAAATTAATAATAAAACCGCAATTGAATTAAAGCCTTATGATGAAAATATTTTGGCACATTTTAACTATGATGTTAAACTAACTCCTTGGTTAAAAGAAAATATTTCACAAAAGGTATTAAAAGAATGCCGCATTGGTTTTTATCCAGGAGGCGATCAAATAACAATTCCACATTATGATATTAATGGAAAATTTATTGGTTTACGCGGTCGCGCAATGTGTAAAGATGAATGTGAAAGATATGGAAAATATCGTCCATTAAATATAAATAACATTCTTTACACTCATCCTCTTGGAATGAATCTTTATAATTTAAATTTAAGTAAAGAGAATATTAAGAACAGCAAAACCGCAATTGTATTTGAATCAGAAAAATCTTGTTTAAAAATGCGATCTTATTTTGGCTCTGAAAGCGATATTTCTGTGGCGTGCTGTGGTAGTAGTTTATCAGTGCATCAGATGGACTTGCTTTTGGATTTAGGGGTTAATGAAGTTATCATTGCATTTGATAGACAGTTTCAAGCAATTGGAGATACAGAATTTAAACATTTAACTACAAATTTAACTAAACTGTATAATAAATATAAAAATTTAACCTCTATTTCTTTTATTTTTGATAAAGAGATGATAACAAACTATAAAGATAGTCCAATTGATTGCGGCAAAGACATATTTTTACATTTATTAGATGAAAGGATTAGTTTATGAATTAATGGAATATCAATTAATATCACCAAGAAATAAAAAATATACTGCGATTGAACAAGTTTTAATTAATCGTGGTATTGCTCCTTAGAATATATCTCATTATTTATGTACAAGCGAAGAAGATAATTTAAATCCTTTGTCTATAATGAATATACATGAAGGTGCAGTTATGTTAATTTAGCATATTATAAATAATGATTCAATATTTATAATAGTGGATTCTGATTGTGATGGATATACATCTGCAGCTGCATTGATGAATTATTTAAATATGGCTTTTCCTTATTATACAGCACATCATGTTTCATATGCAATGCACAAAGGGAAACAACATGGTATTAACTTAGATTACGTTCCAAAAGGAACTAAGTTAGTAATAATACCTGATGCTGGTAGTAATCAATATGAAGAACATAGAATATTAAAAGAACAAGGCATTGATGTTTTAGTTATTGATCATCATATTGCTGAAAAAGTATCTGAGTATGCTTGTGTAATTAATAATCAACTTTGTGATTATCCAACTAAGTCATTATCTGGTGTTGGTATGGTTTATAAATTTTGTTCTTATATTGATAGTTTAATGGGACAACATTTTGCAGAAGAACTTGCCGATCTGGTGGCCTTAGGTTTGGTGGCAGATATGGTTGATATTCGCGATCTTGAAACTCGCTACCTCATTACTAAGGGAATACAAAATATAAAAAATCCTTTTATAAAGGCCATGACTGAAAAACAAGAATATTCAATTTCTAAAGCTGGAGGTCTTTGCCCTTTTTCAATAGCTTTTTATATTGCCCCTTTGGTAAACGCAGTAACTCGCACTGGCACTCAAGAAGATAAAGAGCTTTTATTCAAAAGTATGTTAGATGCTTATGCCTATAAGAAAGTCCCTTCTACTAAACGAGGTTGTAAAGGTCAAGAAGAAACAATAGTTGAACAAGCTGTGCGGATGTGTGGCAATGTCAAAAATCATCAGACTAAAATACAAGATGAATGCGTTGCCTTAATTGAAGACATTATTCAAGAAGAGCATTTGTTAGATAACAAACTTTTAATTGTTCCTTTGGATAAAGAAACTGCAATGGATTCTAATTTGACTGGATTAATTGCAAATAAGTTAATGGCTAAATATCAACGCCCTGTTGCTATTTTAAATGAAAGGATTTCTCCAGAAGGAAAGATAACATATGAGGGTAGCGGCCGTGGCTATGATAAATCTAAATTAAAAGATTTCAGAGGATTTGTGAGAGATTCAAATCTTGCACTTTATGCCGAAGGCCATGAATCAGCTTTCGGATTAGGGTTTACTCAAGAAAACTTACCACAATTTATTCAATACTCTAATGAAGTTTTGAAGGATTTTGATTTTTCACCTTGTTATCTTGTTGATTTCATTTATAATGAAAATTTTATTGACTGTGAAGAGATTTTAGATATAGCTCGTTGGTATGACTTATGGGGTCAAAAAATGGACGAACCATTAGTTTGTTTACAAAGAATAAAAGTCAATAAAGATAATATTGATTTAATGGCTAAAGGTACATTAAAAATTACAATAAATGATGATTTAACAGTTATTAAATTTGGTTCTAATGAAGAAGAATATACCAATCTTTGCCCTGAAGTTGGTTATCAAATAATTAACATTATCGGAAAATGCAGTTTTAATAATTATACTGACAAAGCGCAAATTAAATTGATTGATTATGAAATTGTTGATAGTATGAGATATTATTTTTAAGATGGACACGAATAAAACTTTAACGGATTACATTTGGAAAGATGTAATCCCAACTGATATAGATACTCTAATCAATAAAAGCGCTGAGTACTTAGTTGCTCTTGGAACAGATTTAAATACTGCAACAGAAGCAATTTCAACAATGTACAATAGAATGCAAGGTATTACCCCCAATGAGATTGCTGAAATAACTAATAAGACTTTATTAAAAATGAATGAAGAGATTGACTTCATTGGAGCGCAGACGACAGATCAAAAAGACTCTTTGGAAATTTTTGGGGTAAAAAGTCCAATATCAAACGAAGATATAATTTTAAATGATGAAATTTTTAAAACTGATTTAAAGGATTTAATATAAATGATATTAACAAAAAAACAAGAGGAAGGATTAAAGATCGCCGTAGCCCGATACAAGAATAATGAACCTTATACTTGTATTGCTGGCTACGCTTAACTGGAAGTGGAAAATCTACGCTTGTAACCTTTATTATTGCAGCGCTTGGAGTTGATCCTCATGAAGATGTAGCTTATGTTGCATTTACTGGTAAAGCTGCAACAGTGCTTACGCAAAAAGGTTGCCCAAATGCCATTACCGCTCATAAGCTTTTATATGATGCATGTCAACAACCTGATGGAAGTTATATCTTTATTCCAAAAGAGGAATTGGATAAAGATTTTAAAGTAATCGTAGTTGATGAAGTTTCAATGTTACCTGTTGGAATGTGGAAACAGTTGCTAAGTCATCACGTATATGTCCTAGCTCTTGGAGATCCATTTCAGCTCCCGCCAATTTTAAAAAGTGATGATAATCGTGTTTTAGAGCATCCTCATGTTTTTCTCGATGAAATAATGCGGCAAGCGCAAGAAAGTGAAATTATTCGCTTTTCAATGCATATCCGAGAGGGTAAAAGTGTTTCAAATTATCAGGCCGACAATAAAGAAGTAATGATTTTATCTCCTAAAAACTTGTATAAAGATGTTTATTTATGGGCTGATCAAGTACTGTGTGCAACAAATGAAAAACGTACAGAGGTAAATGCTCTATTTAGAGAATATAAAGGTTTTGGGGCAGAGCCTGAAATTGGAGATAAAATTATTGGCTTACATAATCGCTGGGAATTTTGCTCCAGAGATGGCAGAGATATGCCATTAACTAATGGGACTATTGGTACTATTACTTCTTTTAGAAAAAAATCAATTTGGTTACCACGATATGTTAGTTCCTTTCCTTATTTGTATATGTATACTAATATGGATGCCGAAGATGGCTCTATATTTAAAAATATACCAATAGATTATCTTTGTTTAAAAGAAGGCAAGCGTACTTTAACTGAAAAACAATTAATGATGATGAAGAGGAGCAAGAGGTTTCCTTACGGCCCTCCTTATGATTTTGCTTATGCTTATGCAATTACAGTACACAAGGCTCAAGGTAGCCAATGGCCTAAAGTGTTGGTAATTGAGGAGCGTTTTCCCTTTACGCGTGAAGAACATGCCAGATGGATTTATACCAGTTGTACAAGGGCAATAGATCGTTGTGTATTCATTACAAAATATTAAATTGATATATAAAATATTATATGGTATAATACATATAGAAAAAAATGAAAGGAGGGAGAATAGTGAGTTCATATTTTAATTGTCATAATCATACTTGGTACTCTAATATTCGCTTACTTTGACTGTATAAATGACCCAAAGAAACTTATTGATAAAGCGATTGAACTAGGTCTTGAAGGAATAGCAATTACAGACCATGAATGTTTAAGCGCACACATGGAAGTAAATCAATATGCAAAAAAAATTCGTGAAAAATATCCTAATTTTAAAATTGCATTGGGAAATGAGATATACTTAGTTGATGAAAGAAAACCTGGACAAAAATACTATCATTTTATACTAATTGCAAAAGATTTATATGGACATCAAGGTTTGCATGAACTTAGTTCAGCAGCTTGGTATGGTATGTATAATGACCGCAATATGGATAGAGTTCCTTTGTTAAAAAGTGAACTTAAAGATATTATGCAAAAATATAAAGGCCATATAATTGCGACTACGGCTTGTATTGGCGGTGAATTATCAACTAAAGCTTTGGCGATGGTAAATGCCCAAAAAAAAGATGATATGGAAACCGCGACTCTCGCTTATCAAGATATATGCACTTTTATTCAATATTGTAAAGATATTTTTGGTGATGATTTTTATATTGAATGCGCTCCTTCTGCTCAACAAGATCAAATAACAGTGAATCAAAAACTATTTAAAATTGCGCAAAATTATCACATTCCTATGGTTGTAGCTACAGATTCACATTACTTGACTCGTATGGATCGCCCTATCCACAAAGCTTATCTTAATTCAAAAGATGGCGATAGAGAAGTTGATTTATTTTATGAATTTACTTATCTAATGGATGAAAAAGAATGTCGAGAGTTGCTAAATAAATCATTTAACAATGATGAAATAATTAATTGGATTTTTCAAAATACTTTAAAAATTAAAGATAAAATTCAAGATTACTCATTAGAAAAAGTTCAAAGCATTCCAAAAGTAGAAGTGGTATTTTATCCTCAAAGAAATCAATGTGAAGAATATCCTATTTTACATCAGCTCTTTATGAGTGAAAACCCACAAGAAAGAGCTTGGGTAAATGAATGTGTTATGGCAATGCATGAAAAAAAATTAACTGATAAGATTTATTATGAAAGACTTGAAACAGAAGCTAACGTAATTTTGACTATTGGAAATAAATTGCACGATTGCCTTTTCGCATATTTTAATACTTTTAAACATTATATTGATTTATTTTGGGAATGCGGATCAATTGTTGGCCCTGGCCGAGGTAGCGCTACGGGTTTTCTATCGAATTATTTATTAGGTATCACTCAGCTTGAGCCCGTAAGATGGAGCCTGCAGTATTGGCGGTTTCTGAACCTCGAGAGAGTCGAACTTCCGGACATAGACATAGATTTAGCCCCTTCGCGCCGACCAGCTATCTTCGAGGCGATTCGTAGGGAGCGTGGAGAATACGGTTTGGTTCAAGTTGCGGCCTTCGGCACTGAGGGTACAAAATCTGCAATCCTAACTGCGTGTCGTGGCTATCGTACTGAAGATTTTCCTGAAGGTATTGATGTTGACACGGCTCAGTATATGAGTTCGCTTATACCTCAGCATCGAGGATTTTTATGGCCCCTAAAAGATGTTATTTATGGCAATCCCGAAGAGGACAGAGCCCCAGTAAAACCCTTCATTCATGAGGTAGAACAATACCCAGGCCTTTTAGATATTATGCTTAATATAGAAGGTGTAGTAAATAAAAGAACCATTCATGCTTCTGGTGTTATTCTTTATGATAAAGATCATATTTTTGAAACTGCAAGTGTAATGCGCGCGCCCAGTGGTGAATTGATTACATGTTACGATCTTCTTCGGGCCGAAAGTGCCGGTGACGTTAAGTATGACTTCCTCGCAACTGAAGCCTGCGATAAAATTATCCAGTGCTACAATCTTTTGAGTAAATACAATGAAATTCCACAAATGGGATTAAGAGATTTTTATAATCAATATTTACATCCAGAAGTGTTGAATACAAAAGATCAGCGCATCTGGGATCATCTGAGTGCAGGAGATGTGCTTGATGTATTTCAGTTTTCTACTGGAGTAGGTTTGGCGGTTGCGAAAAAACTTAAACCTCAAAATCCTATTGAGATGACTGCCGCGAATGCATTAATGAGGTTAATGAGCGAAAAGGGCCAGGAAAGTCAGCAAGATAGATATTGTCGTATTCAAAAAGTTGGCATTAAAGCTTTTGATGATGAAATGCGACAACACAATCTTTCTGAAGACATAATTCAAAAACTCCACAAACATTGTGATAGATATTATGGTTGCTGCGCCTTGCAGGAACAAATGATGGAAATTTTGATGGATGTTGCTGGATTCTCGTTAGCTGAAGCCAATGCTGCTAGGAAGGTTGTTGCTAAAAAGCAAATGGATAAAATCCCTGCACTTAAAGAACAACTTTTTTCACGATTTGATGATGCCAAGGTTGCCGAATATATATGGGAAGTCGTGGTAGCACCATCCCTAGGTTATGCCTTCTCACTGAATCACTCACTCCCCTACTCATTTGTCGGCATACAAATGATTTATCTTGCTATTAACTTTAATCCTATTTATTGGGATACTGCATGTTTAATAGTTAATAGTGGTAGCTTGGAACAACTTCCAGAGGAAGAAGAAATTGTAAATATATATGAGCCTGAAGATTTTTCAGAATATGAATATGAAGATTTGCCTGATCGCAGTGGTAAGAAAAAACGCCGCAGAGCTGCTACCGATTATGGAAAAATAGCCAAAGCAATTGGTGATATTCAAAGTGCAGGAATAAAAGTAAGTCTTGCAGATATTAATTGTTCAGCTTTTGGATTTGCGCCAGACGTTGAAAATAATCAAATTCTCTTCGGTCTTAAAGGCATTCTAAATGTTGGCGATGATATAGTACAAGATATAATTAATAATCGCCCCTATGTTTCAATAAAAGATTTTCTTGCAAAAGTAAAAATTGGTCGTCGCGCAATGGTTTCATTAATTAAAAGTGGTGCTTTTGATTCAATGGAAGATAGAAAATTTGCAATGGCTTGGTATATATGGCAAACTTGTGATAAGAAAAACCGTATCACTCTACAAAACATGGCTAGTCTTATTAAATATGATATACTTCCAAAAGATGATTCAATGGTTTTGGCAAGCCGAGTTTATGAATTTACAAGATATTTGAAAAAAGTCTGTAAAAAAATGACATTACGAGTTGTTAATAAACAAGTTGAATTTTATATTTTAGATGATAGAGCAGTTAATTTTATTAATGAGCTGCATGATATAGGTGCTATTTCTTTTAATGCAGTTGAATATTGCGAACAATTTATTATAAACACTTTACTCTGGGATAAATTTTATCAATCTGAAATGAATATAGTTAGAGATTATATTACTAAAAACCAGAGTGAAGTTTTAAATTCCCTTAATAAAATTATTTTTGCTGAAGATTGGAATAATTATGCAAAAGGTACAATTTCTGCATGGGAAATGGAGGTTTTATGTTTCTATTATCATGAACATGAATTAGCGCATTTGCCTATCGCTAAATATGGAATTAGTGACTTTTCAAAATTACCTACTACTCCAATAGTAGATAAAACCTTTAAGCGTAATGGGCGTGAAATTCCTTTATTCAAATTATCACGTATTTGTGGTACTTGTATTGCAAAGAATAAAACAAAAAGTACCGTTACACTGTTAACTACTTCTGGAGTTGTTGAATTAAAATTCCGCAAAGAACTTTTTGCATTATTTGATAAACAAATTTCTGAGCGAGGGGCTGATGGTTGTAAACACGTTAAAGAAAAAGGTTGGTTTAATCGCGGCAATATGATCATAGTTACCGGAGTAAGAGTTGATGATGTTTTTTTGGTTAAAAAATATAGCTCAACTCCTGGTCATACTCTTTATAAAATTGATTCAATTAATGACAAAGGAGAAGTTAATTTGATAAGTGAGAGGTATAGTAGTGAAACTGCCTAAGTATAAAATTGTTGCTCTTTGTGGTGAAGCGGGAAGTGGGAAGGACTTCCTGCTTCATAAATTTATAGAAAATAATTCTTCTTATCATGAAATTATAAGAACAACCACTCGACCCAAGAGAGAAAAAGAAGTAGATGGGTTGAATTATTATTTTATTGCGCCTGAATTATTTGCAGAAAAGCTTTTAAATGATGAATTTATTGAAGCAACTGTCTTTAATAATTGGTGCTATGGCACTAGTTATGATAACTTGCGCGTAACTGATATCAATATTGGAGTATTTGATCCTGATGCAATTCGTGCAATTCTTTCTCATCCCAATGTTGATCTATTGATTTTTTATATTAAAACCAGTACTGATAAAATTCGTTTATTGCGGCAATTGAATCGAGAAATTGATCCAGACGTTAATGAAATTGTGCGACGTTATCAAAGTGATAAATTAGATTTTGCTTCTTTTGAAGATGAATTTTTAGAACAATGCGTAGTACTTAATAATGATACTATTGAAGACTGTAAAGAGGCTCTTGTGTTAATGAAGCAAAAGATTTCTGAGTTTAGTACGAAAGAAAATTGAGGGCAGAAATTGTCCATGATTATATAAGAATTTCTAAATATAGTAGAAATCTTTGTATACCGATAAAGGAGAAATACAATTTTATGTATATAATAAAACGAGATGGCTCTCAAGCTTCTTTTAATAAAAATAAAATTGTTGAAGCAATTTTAAAGGCTTTTTTAGAAGTTGATGGCCAAATTTATGAAACTGATACTGCAATTGATATTGCCAATGATATTGAAAAAAAATTAAAAAAAGAAGATCAAAAAAATAATATTTCAGTAGAAGAAATTCAAGATTTGGTTGAAGAATATTTAATGCGCTCAGAAAGATTAGACGTAGCTAAGGCTTATATTCGCTATCGCTATAAAAAAGAGATGGTTCGGCAATCTAATACCACCGATCAATCAATTAAGGAATTGTTAGAAGGTAATAGCGACTATTGGAATAATGAAAATTCTAATAAAAATGCTAAGCGCACCACTGTCCAACGAGATTATATGGCAGGTATAGTAAGTACAGATATTACTCGACGTTTTTTATTAGACCAAGATATAGTAAAGGCTCATGATGAAGGAATAATTCATTTCCATGATGCCGATTATTTTGCACAAAATGCTTTACATAATTGTGAATTAATTAATCTTGAAGATATGCTTCAAAATGGTACAATAGTAAATGGAGTGATGATTGAAAAACCTCATCGTTTGCTTACTGCAACTACTATTGCTACCCAAATTATTGCGGCAGTAACATCTTCTTCTTATGGTGGAGCAACAATTTCTTTAACTCATCTTGCACCTTTTGTTAGAAGTAGCCGAGAAAAGTACATTGAAAAATATACTCAACGCGGTTTAACAAAAGAACAGATTATGCAATTTGTCGAAGAAGATTTACATAAAGAAATTGTTGACGCAGTGCAAACCTTTAATTATCAAACTAATTCAATGACTAATACAAATGGTCAAGCCCCCTTTCTTTCTGTTTATATGTATTTAAACGAGACAGAAGAATATAAAGATGAATTAGCCATGTTAATTGAAGAGTTTTTAAAACAGCGAATTTTAGGTTTTAAGAATGAAAAAGGAGTATATATTACTCCCGCATTTCCTAAGTTACTTTATGTTTTGGAAGAAGATAATATTGCTCCTGACACTAAATATTGGTATTTAACGGAATTGGCTGCAAAATGTACTGCAAAACGTTTGGTGCCTGATTATATTTCAGAAAAAATTATGAGATCGCTCAAGGGCGACGTGTATCCTTGCATGGGATGTAGAAGTTTCTTGACTCCAGACCCTGTAAATCACAAGTATTACGGACGTTTTAATCAGGGAGTAGTTACAATTTCATTAGCTGACATTGCTTTCTCTTCAGGAGGAGATTTTGATAAATTTTGGAAAATTTTTGATGAGCGTCTTGAGTTATGTCATCGTGCATTGCAAGCGAGACACGAAAGGTTAAGTCATGCTACAGCAGATGTTTCGCCTATTTTATGGCGATATGGAGCTTTAGCAAGATTAAAACAAGGTGAAAGCATTCATAGTTTACTGCATAATAACTATTCTACTTTATCTCTTGGATATGCTGCTTTATATGAATGTGTTAAATACATGACTGGAGAAAGTCACACTAAAGGTGGTAAAGAATTTGGTTTACAGGTGATGCAACATTTAAATGATGCATGTAGTAAATGGCGGCAAGAAGAAAATATCTCTTATAGTGTATATGGTACGCCTATTGAATCGACAACTTATAAATTTGCCACTTGTTTAAAGAAACGTTTTGGTAAAGACATTTTTATTAAACTTGATGGTAAAGATAGAGATTATATAACAAATAGTTACCATGTTCCAGTATTTGAAGAAATAGATGCTTTTACTAAATTAGCTCTTGAATCAGAGTTTCAAGCATTAAGTCCAGGAGGGGCAATTAGTTATATTGAAACACCTAATCTTCAAAATAATATTGAAGCAGTAGAAACAGTTATGCAATTTATTTATAATCATATAATGTATGCAGAATTAAATACTAAATCTGATTATTGTCAGAAGTGTGGTTATGATGGAGAGATTCTAATTGATGATAATTTAGAATGGTATTGTCCTAATTGTGGCAATCGTGATCATGAGACTTTAAACGTCGCGCGTAGAACTTGCGGTTATATAGGCTCACAATTTTGGAATCACGGACGCACCAATGAAATACGAGATAGGGTATGCCATTTATGAGCGATTTAATTAAATATGCCGAAGAGTATTTTAATTAGTAGAAAGGGCGTCATTACCCTTGTTCAAATTAGATAGTGATATGTGCTTATATAACTAATAATTCGCAAGAAGTTTATAATTATTTAGATAAAAATAATATTATACCAATCAGAACATCAAAAACTCGTATAGAATGGCAAGAAAATAATGAGCGATGGATATGGTTACCTATAACCTAGAATACTAGAGGTTATAGATTTTATAAAATAAAAATATCTAAAAATTATAATAATGAGGAAATATTAAAAACAATAATCATTCCTTATTGTAGTTTATATTGCTGCTCTTGGGAGGTTATGGAATGACTTATTCTAAGAGACCTTTAAAAAAGCATTAGAAAATAAAAGATAAATTAGAAAAAGCTACTGAAGTATTAAATAAAAAAATTGACTCGGAATTAGAGGCAATTATAAAAATAATATTTTCTTGGATAGCTAATGACGAAAAAATTAATACAGAAGATCATCAAGCCGATTTAATAGATTTATTTTATAAGGCTTTAGAAAACCTCTATTCAGAAATTAATATAGAATTAGGGAAAATCTATAAAAAAGTAGCTCCATTTAATTTAAAGAATATTATAGATTTAACTTTTCAAGAAGATGGAAAAACATTAGATGAGCGAATTATTAAATATTTAGATGATTTAGAAGAAAAAAGATTGTCCGGCGACCTTCCAGATAATTTAAAAAATTTTAGCGTTAACATGTATTCTCGTCTATTAAATAATGAAAGTAAATATTTATTTACCCATTTAATGGAAATGAAAATAAAACCTGTAGCTTCGATACTTGTGATTGAAGCAGGAACTTGCGATGATCTATGTAGTGAATGGAGCGGAGAATATTCTGCTGATGAACCAATTCTGCTTCCTCCTTACCATACTAATTGTTAGTGTTCTGCTTATTATATTGAAACTGATGATGAAGATGATGTTAATGATTTAGATTTAGAAGTGGAGGAAATAAAGAATATATGAAATATGCTGATTTAAAGCTTAATGATGTAGCTAATGCACCGGGAGTGTGTGTATCTTTCTGGGTCCAAGGCTGTCCACATCACTGTCCTAAGTGTCACAATCCTGAAACTTGGGATTTTAATGGAGGTAAAGAATTTACTCCAGAAGTAATAGATAATATATGCGAAGGCTTAGTAGCAAGAGGCGTTTAGCGTGATTTATGTATTCTTGGCGGAGAACCTCTTTGTCCAGAAAATCTTTTTTTAACTACTTTAGTTATTAAAGAAGTTAAGAAGCGTATACCTTATATAAAAATCTACATTTGGACTGGATATACATATGAAGAATTAAAGAGTCTCTCTGATTATAAAATAAAATATATATTGAATACTATAGATTATTTAATAGACGGCCCTTATATAGATGAATTGCGTGATATTACTCTTCCTATGCGTGGAAGTTCTAATCAAAGAATAATAGATTTGACTTCACATAAAAAATATGATACTATATCTGTAGAAAATATTGAAAAGGAGTAAATTTTAATATGGTGCCGCGAATTGACACTTTAAAAGAATTAGAAACTGCTGACAAATCATATCAAGTTTATTGCAAAGAAACTGATGCTTATTACATTTGGAATGAATAGAATAATAACTGGACAGAAATAAATAATGATGCGACGCTTTCTTTTTCAATATATGATATGAATAAACAAATAATTTCACAATTACCTTCGCTTACTCCAGAAGAAACAAAAGAAAAATTGGCTGAGGCTATTTCAAAGTTCAATGAAAAAGATAAGACCTATATGCTTTTGTTTAAAGAGATGGAATATTATACACTTTTTATAAGTGATTTTATTTTTGCACGACGGAAAGACACTTTTTATTATAATGAAAATCTTTCTGACTCAATTGCAGAATGTCTTATTGATATTGCCCAAGAGATAAAAGTAATAGATGAATGTACTATGCCCGGCCTTCTTGAAATATGGATTAAAAATTATAACGATGAAATTGTTTGCGGCTATTTATTCCCTTATGATAGAGGTATTATTGCATTTGGAGGTTTAAAATAATATGATAGTTTGTACTATGGATTTATTTACTTATAATCATCATATTCTTCATGTTGATGGAAATAAGCAAGACCCCATCGCGACTTCTTCAACAGACGATTGTATGGCTGCAATTATGTACGCAGTTGGCAAATATAATGATAATAAAGTCCATCTTATTGGCGCAGAATCTTATTGTGAAACATTTGCTGAAGGTTTAATAGATTTAGCAAAAACAGAATATAATTATAACAATTTAGAGGTTAAAATAAATTAATATGAAATATCTTATATCAAGCACCGATGTTTATAGAATAGATACAGTAAATGAAGTTGAGGCTTTCCATGAAGAGCTTAAGAACGATTCCAGTTTTACTTTGAGTTCTTTTGGATATAAGACTAAGCCTATTAAAGATCACGGCGAAATAATTGACGAGTATCAACTTGTAACTGTAAAAAAGAGTTTTAATCTTGAAAAAGAACCTGAAACTACAGTAAATATAATTTATGAGGTGGAATAATGACCTCAAAAGTAAGGTTTGAAACCGTAAAAAAATATTAGGGTCAAAATGATTTAATTCCTAAGCGCGCTACAGCTCAAAGCGCAGGCTATGATATGGTTGCGGCTGAGGATTATGTTATTCAACCCTATATAGATATGATTCGCGGATATAAAGATTTTCCGCAATCAAAAGTTCTTAGCCTAGATAATATTGCCTGTTGGACTAAACAAAGTGGGCTTAAACCCACTTTGATCTCCACGGGCGTTAAAGTATATTTAAATTCTAATCAATATTTAAAATTAGTATCACGCAGCTCTTCTCCTCTTAAATATTGGCTTGTCTGCGCTAACTCAGTTGGTATCATAGACGCCGATTATGTAGACAACGAAAGTAATGAGGGTGAGATATTTTTTCAAGTGATTAATTTTAGTCCATTCCCTATTCAAATAAAACGCGGAGATAAGATTTGCCAAGGCATTATTTGCACCTATGATACTGTTACTGATGATAATGTAACAACTTCACGAGTGGGCGGCTTTGGCAGTACCTCAGTAAATGGGTAATCTTTTAGCATTAGATTAGGCTACACGAACAACAGGTTATGCGGTTTTCAAGGATTAGCAATTATATAAAGTTGGTACTTTTACATTTGCTGATAATGAAATAGGAGACCGCTTAGTTAAGATTAGAAAAAAAATTCTTTCATTAATTGAAGAATATGAAATTAATGAAATAGCTTTTGAAGATATACAATTATAGGAAAATCGTGAAACAAAAGTTGCAAATGTTGATACCTTCCAAAAGTTGGCAGAAGTTTTTGGTGTATTAGAAGAATTATGTACTGAAATTGATATGCCTTATCAAATAATTTCTGCCAGCTCTTGGAAATCTCTTTGCGGTATTAAAGGGCGCGATCGAGCCGCTCAAAAGAAAAATGCTTAGTTATATATATAGGATAAATACAATATAAAAGTTGCACAAGACGCTTGTGATGCTATTTGTATTGGTGAATATGGCGTTAAACATAGTAAGCAAATGCTAATCTGGGAATAAGCTTTGGCCGATATATATTAATCAAAACACTTTAACTTTAAAAGTAAATGACGGAGAGCTTTTAAAGAAAGGAGTGCTACCTTTGATTGATTTTATAGTAAAATATTGGTTAGAAGTAGTATTTGGCTTAATTGCTTTAGGGGTTAGTAGTTTAGCTAAACACTATTATAGTTTATATAAAGCTGAAAAATAGCGCCAGCATAATGTTGAATTGGCTAGTATTGATAAAAAAATAGCAGATGCAATTACTGTTGGTAATAAAGATCTTTTAGAAAAGTTACAAGCGCATATTGAAGCTTCGAATATTGAAAGAAAAATTTTAGATGAAAAAATTGAAGTTACTATCGCAGAATTAAAAAAAATAAAATCTGGCCTATTAAGTATGTATAAAAAAAATTTTATAGCTAATTGCCGAATTTTATTAGATCCAAGTCATATTATTACTTATGATGAATTTTAGAATATTTCTAAAGAACATGAAGTATATAATAGTCTTGGAGGAAATCACGATGGAGATAGAAACTTTGAAATAGTGAAAGAAAAATATCAAGACTAGACCTCTTCAATTTCATTTCTAAAATAAAAAAGGGTATAGTAACTTATACTATACCCTCTTCTTTTAATATCTCATTTAATTTTTCTGTTATAACATCATTATAAGTCGCTATAAAATCAGCAACTTCTTCTTTTATTTTTGGCTCTAGTTGAATATTATAGCTTTTGAATACCGCATGTGCAAGTTCGTGACGGAGAACTTTTATTATTTGGTTAGGAGCTATGTATTCATTAATATAAATGGTCTATGTAATATTATCACAAGATCCAAGAGTGTAAAGATGATTGGGAGTTTTTAATTTTGGATGATAAGGAGAGACGAACTTAATTGTCCATCTCTCCCCATTTATTTTAATCACTTAGATCTATTCAATCTTGGAAGTTAACATCTACATTTTTTTATGTAATAATTGTTTCTCTTCTGGAGAAGCATCTTGAATCATTTCTACTATGTCGCTAGTGAGTTCATTCATATATTTTTCTAATTCTTTTACTTGTGTAACTTTATCGGCATTCATAGATTTTACTTCAAGATAGTGTTTGCGGGACAAGGGGCTAGCTCCTTCACGTTTATCTCTTGCCTAAGTCCGTAGATGTTCATGTTCAGTATAATAATACATTTCATTTTCGTCTTTTTCTTGCATTGCTTTAGTAATGGTGTAGTAATAAATAGCTTCTTCTAAATCTTTTATAATATCTATTACTTCACCCATTTCTTTAGTATCAACGCATTCTAAGTGTCCTAATTGCGCTTGAACTTGTTCTATAAAGGTATCTCTCATTTTTTCTAAACAATCCACAAATAAGACCTCCTTTATTAAGCAACACGCTCAACAATTAAATTTGCATTTTGAACAGAGATTGTTCCGGTGCTAGTATTTTCTACACTAATTTGAGTGCAACATCCACTTAACACATCTAAAAACAAGGTGCGTGATACGTTACTAAATTCAGCAACTGCCGCAGGGGTTTGAATCATTTGAGTGACCTAAACAGGCTCACCATTAATTGCAAGAGCTAATGAAATAGCACCAACTGTTCCACCAGTAGGAATTGCAATGTTAGCACCAAAAGAAATTTTAAAACGAGCGCGTCTTTGATTGGTCGCGCCTTTTAAAGTAACTAGCCCACTACCTTCGCGATAGATCATCGAGCAATTACCAGATACAGCAGTATCAGTAAATACTACATTAGAGCCAGAATTAACTGACTATAAAGCATTCGCTGTTATCTCCATAATTTTTTAACCTCTTTCTTTAATTATTATTGCAACCACAGCCATACCCACAACCATAAGTTGTATAAGTATTGCCAGTATAAGGATTAGCGACGATATAGGCAGGAGTTGCAGAAGGAGAAAGTTTAGAAAGCAAATAAGCATTCTGTTCGCTCTGAGAGATCTGACCTTTCAGAGAAGCATTTTCTGCTGTTAAAGAGCTAATCTTATCATTGACTAAGAAATCAAGTATCTGACGAGTGTTATTATTGTTCGCATCAATAATGTCACGAGTACTATCAGAAACAACTTGACGATTTTGACAAGCTTGAGTTGCAAGATTGTAGTTAAGATCCGCAAAATTTGAGGACACAAGCATTTTGTTATCACAGCAGCACTGCGCATTGATTGCGGCCATGTTCTGTAACTGATTGGACAATGAGAACGTGCCGTTAGTAATTGCAGAAGTGATTGCATTTGTGTTCTATAAGTTAGTCATGCCAATACCACAGAGGTCATTTTGTAAGACTCTTATGCCATTATTTATGGCTTCTGTGGAATTGGTTACTGCACTATGAGTGTTAGCAATCTGATTACTTAAACCATTCATATCAAAACCATAAGTTATAGCGTCGCGGGTTAAAGCGCCGTTTGTGCCAGCGCCGAAATCATTTCCGCCCCAGCCATTACGATTATTACCCCAACCGCCCATAAAACAGAACAGGAAGAGTATTATAATCCACCAAGCACCATTACCTTCGCAAAACCCATCACCATTACGATTGCCACTCGCAGCAGCGATATCAGACAAACTATAACCATTACCATAATTGAACATATTAAATGTTCCTCCTTTAATATTATATTATTTAAAGCCCTAAACTTTGTTTAAAGGCATTAAATTCACTATCAAAGTCTACTCCTTTTTGTGCGGCTAAGTTACGCACAATTTGCTCAATTTGTTGAGTATTACCACTTTGCGCAAGCTATAATAAATTTTGGCCCATAGGAGTATTCCCCATTTCTGACTATATGTAATTCATCATTAATTGTTGTGGATTCTGGCCGCCCTTTATCATTTGAATAAATTGCATAGGATTTACTTGCATGAGGACAGAGTATATTTAAAAAATTTTACAAAGAAATACTTGGACAAAGGCAATTAAGATATTAATCTTAATTTTCAGATATTAATGAAAAGTATGGGGACTTTTCATTTTTAAAAATAAAAAGAAAGGATTAATGGTATGCAAACTCAATATACTTATTACCCCTAGTCGCCAACTATGCGACCATAGCAAACAGCAATACCAATACAACAATAGCAACCTTTGTTTTTAAAAGGGCGCCCAGTTGCTTCATTAGAAGAGGTACGAGCTTTACCAATTGATTTTGATGGAACGGTATTCTTTTTCCCCGATTTAGCACATGAGCGAATCTATACTAAATAGATTGGTTTAGATGGCAGTCCATTGTTTAATATGTATGTATTACAATAGATACCTTCTGAAACTCCAGCAGACTATGTTACTAGGGAAGAATTTGAAAAAGCTATTGATTCACTAAAATCATCTTTAACTCCAATAGTAGAGCAAACTGCAGAAGAGTTTAAATTTTAAGAAAGGAGACAAAGATCATAGAGATAGAATATATAAATAAAAAGGGGAAACACCTATTTGCTAGGTAGTTTCCCCTTTTTTTTGCTTTTATTTATAATTATTGTTTATTTAACTTAACTTCTGCTTCAACTCTATTAGCAATATAAGCCTGTAAATCTCCAAGAGCCACAGATAAATATTCTTTAGCATCATCGCTCAATATCGCTAATACATTGTTACAAGTATCTTCAAAGGCTTTCTTTTGTGCGTCTATATCAAAAGTGCCGGAAGCCTTTAAAGAATCTACATAAGTTTGATTAGTCGCTATTACACAATCTGTAATAGTTTGACTTAAAAGATCAATATACTTATGATATAAAGTATTATCAACTTGCGTCTTCAAAGCTTCCTTTTTCTTATTAATATAAGCCACTAAGAAAGTCGTTAGTACACCCAATAAAGGTATTATGCATATCTGAAATATTTGGTTTAATAATTCTAACCAATCCATATCTTTTACCTCACTTTAATCCAAACTCGGCCATCGACAGGGACATTATTACTACCCCAAGACTCATAATCAGGGACAGCACTAATAGAACCTATTACTGCTTGTGGATGAGTTTGAATTTCTTCTTTGGTCATAATAGAAACTGTGCCATTAGGACCTGAGCAAACAAAATCACCAATATGTGTTCTATATTCATCGCGGTTTTCGTAAGTATAGGCTAACACTCGGCCAGAAACTGCTAAAGGAGTTTTAGCTTTATTAGTTTCGCCAATGGCAAAACCATAAGTATCAGAAACTATAGAGCAACCATACATAAGTCTTGTTTTAGAAAGCTCTACTGCATCATTACCTAATTCATAAACTACTCGACCGGGATTTATCTCTTTATTGCTTACACGATATTCAGCATAGTCATTCCAGACAGCACCATATACTTTTGCAGCATATATATTGCCAGCGACGCCAACGCCGCCAGAAACAGTAAGTGCGCCAGAAGTAGTACTTGAAGAAGCGGTGGTATTTGTGATACTAACTTTATTTGCGCCAATACCAATCGAACCATCGCTACCGACAACAAGACCGCCACTCGCGGGAACCATAACTATACCAGCCTTAGAAGTAGTTGCAATATCAACGGCCGCACTTCCGCCGCCACCTAAAGAACTACCTCCACCAACGCCGCCTTCAACAATAAAGATACGACTTAAATCATCATCAAAGCCCGATTGTTGTGAACGTTGTGCGTAATCAATTGCATTTAATTTTACTAAAGTTAAACTGGTAACAGCACCAGATTGATTAATTGTATAAGGCATTAATTCTATTCTCCTTTCTTAGCTTTTAAGTTTCTACTTTAATAAAAACTACAATGTCTGTTCCTATAGTGAACGAACATTCAGTTTCATCAGTTCTTAATGCTATTGGAGGAGGATTACTGGCGCTATAATTGCCAAAGATTTCGCTTGCTGAGGACACGCCTCCAGTATAAGTAAAAATTCTAAAACCCTTTGCATCATTATACCTAAGTATTATTTGCCGACCCTGTAAAACAAAACAGTCATTATCAGTCTTATTGCTATCGCTTGGCGCTGTATTCGCAGTACCAAAGCCTGAACCACCTTTCAAAAAATAACTGGACTTGCCATTTGGGTCAGTAAAAGCAGCAGGGGTTAAAGCTAAAAACTTACTAACAAGCTCAGTATCTGTGGTAGTGCTAGGCACCATGATAATGCTTACTCGGCAATAAACTTGGCATTTTTCAACATTAACATTTAAGTCAGATACGTCATCAGGCACTAAATATAGTTCATTGGCATTTAACCAAGAGCGTTCACTTAACTCATTGTATTTAGATTTATTTAATATATTAAGAACTAATTGTGCCTACTGATCAGTATAACCATCATTTGCCATAAAAAGTTTATTCCCCCTTTTCTCTCTGTATTATTTAATTTTTATTTATTTAGAATCAATCAAATATGGCCAAAAAGAAAAGGTTTATTCATTTGTCTTTTTTTCCTCTACTTTATAAGAAAGTTCTTGTAGAAACATAAACTCTTTTTGCCCATAAAAATTTTGTTAAATTATATTAAAAATTGTTAAGATTCTGTTAAGACTGCGCTGAAAAGCCAGCTTATTTAACACGTAAGGTAAGATCCCTATAATCTTTAGAAACTCGACCTAAAGAATCTGTGATATGAAAACGATAATGTAAATTACCTTTTCTTACTGCATCTATTATTAACCTACAGACCCTTTTACCGTTATTGGAAGAAACTAGATTAGACATCACTATCTTTTTAGGTATTACTTCTAATCCTGTATCTAAATCAAGAACTCTTGCTCCAGCACAATCAGGATCATAAGTCTAAATAGTTATTGTAAAAACTTTACCTAAATATGCACTACTTCCCCTAGAAACACATGAAGCTATCATCATGGTATCATTTATGCGAGGTTCAATCCTCCCTCCCCAAAAATTATAAATATCACCATTAGAACTATACTCTTTCTTGGGTATCGGCAGTTTATTTCCTTCGCCTTTATCAACAATTGTGACGTCCAGTTGTGGGATAATTAAATCATCTATTGGTGCAGTAGTCCCATTACCTATTGCTCCTTTGTGAATACGAAAATTTTGCATATAACCTTGGAAATAAGAACCAACATTTGTACTACTTTTCGCCTATTGTCCAATAGCCATAGGGTGCATGGGATAAGCCCAAAATCCATAGTTATTACAAGTGTACACATTAGTTTTTGTACCATTAATATATTCATACATAACAGTACCTATGCGCTCATAGCGGCGATGCGTCCAGGTATTTAAAGTATTCGCTGTCATAGCTTTCTAAGACCAAATTGTCCAATCAGAGCCATTTGCCACTATTCCATAACTACCATATAATTGAATATTAGGAGCTGTGCTTACAGAGCCTAATAACAAACCTCCACTACCATTATTATAAGTATCAGGAAAAATTGATGTAAACCTTGTGCCGCAAGTATTAACAATAGGATATTCCCACCATTCAATACTAAAATCTTGAGCGCACAAATCATAAGGCTCTAATGTTATATAATTTTTATTATCAATATAATAAACTGAATCATGATTTTTTGGGAATACTGTCGCAACATTTGCAACATTAGGTTCAACAAATTTCTATTTAACCACATCAAAAAGACCAATTACACCATCAGATATTCTTTGTACAGGGAAGAAATCATTAACTTTATTATTATTTTGATAAAAAGTATAACGATAGATAATTTCATTATGATATACAATGGCATTACTATCTCCATAATAACCACCAGCATAAAATGCATATGAGCCTGTTCCAGCAGTAAAGGTAAACGATGCTGTTGTTAATGTATCATCAACATTATATTTACCATTTTTTAAATCTAATATATAATGATGCATGCCATAATCTGCTGTTTTAGTAGTACTGATATTAGTTTTTCCATTGCTATAAGAATAATATCCTGTATTATCAATACCAAAACAAATATTATAATTGGAACCATAGCTAATGCCACTGCTTCGATATTTATTACTTGTAGAATCAGGAATGGCTATGTCAGCTTCAATCTTATAAGACGAATAAGTATTTGCGGTTGTTGCGCTCCTCAACTCAAAAACACATTTTCCTTGTGTATCTATTGCGGGAATAGTTTTATATCCTTCTGGTATACTTGCATTTGCTCTCTAAGTGGGCGCCATAATACTACAACCTACATTAGTTACTTCATGAGCATGTAAGCTATCATCTTTAAATTTTTTACCAAGTAAAACAAATTCATCATCCACATCTCCACGAGGATAAGAGTCATAATCTTCACCATTATTTAAATAACGAGTTGTTTTAGGAGTAAAATCAGAAGTCCAAACTGCAAAATCAGAAATGCGAAATTCATCCATATTACCAGTTATAGAAGGTGTAGAGTTAGTACTGCTTATAGTAAAGTATGACGGAGCAATAAAATCACTAACTCCTTTACGAGTTTTAACCAGTGTGCCATTTTTAAAAACCAAAAGATCTGATTTATGCCTAACAATTGCATGATGTACCCAAGTATTTCTACTTACCTCACTTCCAACAGCGCCTTTTAACACATCCCAGGAAGAACCTCCACGAGTTGCATAAAAGCATAAATTAGTGCCAACTTGATAATACCCCATAAAACTAGTTCCTCCAGTTGGCCCCATTTTAAAAGAAGAACTTGTTGTACTATCTTGTCTATATTCCCACCAATCAATCGTCCAATCTTCTGTTGCGAATTTAGGTAAAGTGGAAATATTATTTATTGCTATTGCATTATTTGTTGAAGCAAAACTAAGTGTTTTATTGCCATCACTAAGTGGCGATGCAAATGTAGAAATAGAAGGAGTTGTTATTGTTAAAACTTGATTATATTTAGAAACATCAACCGGCGAAGTGCCCGCGTCATTAGGCCTAATTAAAGCGCGGCAATGCCCTAAAAAAGTATCGCTTTGTTTTTTCTCATGATAATCAACATCAATGTGTTTAGTTTTTGAAAATAAGCTGTTAATTGTATATTTGTTAGTTATTTCAGACCAGCCATTGGAAGTTTTTTGATAAACTTTTTTAGCTTTTACCCATTCACCTTGATGATTTTTTATAGCTATCGAACCTTCAGCAAGGGTATAGGAATCTTCAAAATAAGGAATATTTTCATTACACCAAGCGACAGTTGGCTCATTTCCGGCACCATAAGCTTCAGTTAAATCAATGCACATTAATGCATCAAAAGTGATTGTAAAAGGTGTCGGCTATTGGCTATTAAAAGCAATAGTATAATTAACAGGATCTGAGTTAAAAGCGGTCTATAATATACCCCAACGTGTCCATGTATCATTTATATTATAGTTTACAGGGGTTGTAGATTGTAATTTTAAAAAAGCAATAGGAAAACTCCCTGAACTATGAAAGCAATAATAATAAATATGATTAGTAATTTGTGGAATTTTTATTGCGCTAATAATACTACCAGTACCACCAGTAACAGTTAGCCTCACCACATATTTTCCATCTAAAGCATCCTAAGCGATTCTTTGTCCATTTGTAATGTTCCAAGCATTATTATTTTCAAAAGAAGAATTAGAGCAAATATTAACCAATTTAATTGCAGCCATCATTCAGTAGCTTCAGTAACAATAAAAATGTCACCTACTTCTCCTATATCTGTTGGAAGCTCTGTAACATTGCCAAAATAAACATCTCTAAATGTTATAGAACCATCTATTTTAGCCCCTTTTGTATAAGCCACTTTTCCTATTCTTAAATCACTTGCTGTTGCATTTGAATCGCTATAGTCAAATAAAACAGTTCCATCCATTATCGCTTTCTTATAATTTTTAGCCATAATTTCACTCCTTTATCACTTTGTAGTAATAGTTAATATTGTATAACCATCACTATCTGTTGTCTCGGTAACTCCATAAACCTTAGTACCCTTAACGCCTAAAAATGTAACAGTTGAAGGCATAGAAGCTGGATCAAGTTCTTCTATAAGAGAATTTATAGTTATTGGACTTCCATCATAATATCCGGCGGGCATAGTAATATTAAATACTGCATAATAGTTATTGCCATTTTTAACAGCATTAGGTAACATTGTTGCCGTAACCTCACTTGCTTGAATGTTATGTCCAGTACCTATGACTTTACCATTGGGACCGTATGCGCTATAACCTTCAGGTAACATTTTTGCATCAGTTAAATTAGTATCTTGTGTATTAGTGGGGCCTGTAAGAATATGCATTCCACTAATCTACTGTTCACCTAAATAAACTTTACCCATAAATTATGCCCACCTTCTAAATATGGCCTTGCCGCCAGCATTATCGCGCATATAAGCAACTGTTACCAAATCATAATCATCGGCTGGGATATAAGATGAAGAAGTGGTAATGCCTAGTTCAAATTGACTAGTTTCAGTATTAGTAATAGTTACTGTTCTTGTATAAGAACCAGAAAGATAATTATATAATAAAATACCTTGTTGATATTCGTCACCTTTTGGTCTTAATATAATACTATCTTCTGTCATCAAAGTGACATAATGCTCTAAATAAAGGCTTGGCGTAATTAAATGTAGATCTGAGTAAGTGCTTCCAGCTTCAGGATCTGTTATCATGCCATACTGATTGCCTATAGTAATAGTATTATAAAATGTTAATGGCTATAAAACATTCTGTGGTCGTGATACTGCCTCATTAAAAATAGCATCGGCACTAGTCACCACTTCAGTTTCTATGCTATTATCAATTTTAGTTATTTGACGTTTTATCTAATTACCATCAAATGTATACTCATTATTAGCATGCAAAAACGAATCGCCAATAGAATGTTTCCAATTGTTTTCTGCATCACTACCCAGCTATGTATAATGAGCTATATCTGCTTGAGTAGCACGATCTGCATAGGTTGCATAAAAAGCGCCACTCGCTAATAAAGGCAAACGCATTATATTATTATTATCATTAGAACTTAATATTTTAAAACTGTCAGCGCTAGAAAGACTTTCATTTATAAAGTTTACAGTATCATTTAACAATGTCCTTGCTGCGTCTGAAACAGTTGCTTTACTGGTATTTACATCTAAAGTAAAAAATCCAAGTCCTTCATTAAAAATTAAAGTGCCGGCCTGCAATGCTGGCACTGAACCACTTGATGTATTAGTGCCATTAATACCTCTATAAATTTTTAATGGAGTTTTTTCTGTTGCCATCTTTAAAAGACTCCTTTCTTGTCAAATTCACTATTATTATATAAACTTTCAATTAATTTCATTATTTTAATTCGGCCGCTTATAAAAAGAAAAAGGGAAGTTAAAAACTTCCCCTATAAATATATATTAAGTCCAAGCAACTGGCACAGCTGCCCAACCCGTTCCTGTCCAATAGCGCAAAAAGTTATTCTTCTTGCCGCCAGTGTCAATCCAAAGTGCGCCAACCTAAAAATTACTACCTGCAGGTTGAGTTGCAGAAACAGTAATTAATTTACTAATAGAATCTTTTACCATTGTTGTTGTAACAAGTTTAGATTTAGGTGCTGGCAAACTTTGCGCAGGGGTATTCTGTGGATAAAATTCAAAACCCAAATCCCCTTCTACATAATTTTTCAATAAATTATTAACGATATTAAAATCTAAATATTCTTTATTTACTACATGAGCTGCATTAGTAATAGGTGCAGAGATGCTAATAGTTGCGCTATCGCGCATTTTTCCGCCATCGAGTGATAAGTAATCCTTCATACCGCCAGCTTCAAGCAAATTGCGCACAGTAGTATAATATAAAATATCATTATTATCTAATATTAAGACCTTTGCGTTATTAAGACCACCAGTTAAAGGTCCAACCTTTCCAGGCCTGTTATTATATAAATGTTCACTAGTAATTATTTTTACTGCGCCAGTGATAGTTATATTTTCAGTAGTCAAAGTTCCTGAAAAAGACGCTTTAGACCACATAGCCTCTAATTCTTCAAGCTTCTCTTGGACGGTTTTATTTTTATTTACACCCTCACGAATGACAACACCTTTGCCCTATTCGCTATTGTTAGGGTCAACATAAAACACGCCACTCGCCATTGTTTCAGGATAAATAATAATTGCACCATCAGAGGTCTTGAGTGTCTTTACATATTCATTTGCCAAAACTCATTTTCCTCCTTTTTATCTTCTATAAATATCTCTTTTTTTATTAAATTGTATTAATAAAAAATGTCCACAAAATAAAAAAGAGGGAGAAAGTTATTCTCCCTTATTTTTTTTATTATAAATCAATCCAACTTAAACTTTCTAGTGCGGCTATACGAGCATAAATTTCTTCTTCTTTATCAGCTAAATAATTACTAGCTTCTAAATCTTTAATATCTAAGCCATATAACACCTTACCTTTTGTCGGTCGAGTGCTTAAGTTATAAGTAAAATATCTTGGATTTTTTTCATCTAAAACTTTATTAAGTTTATAAAACCTAAATGAGAAAGTAACATCGCCGGCATACTTAGTTGCTTCGCCTCCAATAGCCCAAGGAATGAGCATCTTTGGTGAGTTGGGATCATTATAAGTGGTTACGTCATAATATGGAACGGCATATACCCGCGATTCCCCACCAGCATTTATATATTGTATTACACAAGTTGTAGTAGATAAATCGATATTATCAAAAAATCTATCTACAATAAAATATAAACATTCTGCCCTATGATCTTTTTCCACACTTAAAAAATCTGGCGTTTCAACAGTTCTTTTGTTTAAGTCAATTTTATAAATGGGTTCACTACTAGGGAGTAAAACTGCCAAGGTGGGAGGATTTACGTCATAAATCTATGATAAATATTTTTCATATTCCGCGGCAGTTGTTATCATTGTTTGTTACCTCTTTAATTAGATTTGCGCAACCTTGAATAATAAGCTATAAGTAGGCTCAGACTGACTGCCATTGAGGTTATTAGTAATCTTAACATAATAATAACCTGAAGCATTAGTTGTATAACGAATAGCAAGGTCAGTGGTTTGAACAGCTTCAGGTAGGAGAGCTTCATCGTTTTCATGAGGATGCTGTTTTCCACTTTCCGCATAATCATTCTTGTAATCGCACTTATACCATTGATAAGTGTATCCATCAGTAGCTACCTCAGAACTAAGAGTAACCTCTAATACAGCAGAACCATTTTCCATTTCAATTTCGACCATACCATCCTCAGAAGTAGGTAAAGGTCTCACGATAATGGGCTTTGCGGCTGGCTTGGTAACACGGCAAACTTCAGACTGTGTGGTCATTATACTATTATTTAAATGGTTAGTAACGATTACACTATAACTACCCTCTTCATTTGCAGTATACTCATTCTTATTAGCACCCTCAATAAGATTTTCTTTAGAATACCATTGATAAGTAAGCTCACCACCATCAGGGCTTTGCGCAAGACAAATTAATGATACAGGAGTCATATCTGCATCAAATAATGAACTTGTGGGGAAGCTATTAATTACAGGCTTACTTGCAGCAGGGACTACGCATTTAGTAGTATCTATTGTATCAGAACTAATCTACACACGATTAGTAATAGTCGCAAAATAAGTGCCAGTCTCAGAAATAGTACAAGCATAGAATCTTTCATAATAAGTATTTTCAGGAATCGGGTCGCCATCAGTGACTTCCGCAATTTGATAACCGGAAACATTCTCATCGTTTTCTATCTTAGTATAATAAGCTTTACCCTTCACAAAATTGCCATCATTACTCAGCACATATTCATCAGGCAGAACTGTAAGTTTGCTATCACCACTAGGTACAATATGACCATTTTGCATATGAGTCCAAGAGATGGAGATAACTCCGGCATCTTGACTTTCAGCTTGTACACGAAGGATTTGAGACTAGTGATCCCTTTCACCCTCAAGATTGATTGTTTCAGGCAAATCTTCAAACAATACAGGTTTTTCCGCGGTTTGACCACCAACAGGATTAGTATCAACAAAACGACTAAGGATTAAGTCATTACGATCAATAACCTCTATCGCGCTATCATCTTCTATATCTAAATCAAGAGCAGGATTAATTACTGCACTTGCGGTCAAAGTACTAAAACTATAAGTAATTTTAGGCTTTTCTTCATTGGTTTTACTAATAAAACGCACAGAAAATTTAATTGTACCTGCGCGACTAGTAATTTCAGAAGAAATAGGCCAACCAAAAATAATCTTACCAGGCTTACTTATAATATCGCGCACCCAAGGAATAGAAACATTCTTTTCAGTAACGCCTTTAGCATCAGGAGCAGTTTCCCACTATATATAAATTTCTTTAGTATTTAAATCAGTAGCGTCAAAATAACGATCAATTTCAAAATAAAGTATTTCTGCAATTTCATCGCCTTTTACTGAAATACCATTCTTTTTGAAACTGGGCGGTACAGTAATAGTTCTTGTATTTGCATCAATCAAAAATACTTCTTCGTCTACTGGCAAAATAGTATATTTAAATTGCCTATTCTTTGAAGGGTCATAAACTGGTGAATTATTAGAGGTATCATCATGGTCATACTTGGCCAATTTGGTAATATAACCAAAATAATCTTCTAAAGTAGTGATTTCTGCACCATCTTGCATATCGCCATTCTTTTTTAAGATTTTGTTAGCCTCTTCAAATAGCTTACGATATTTAACAGTATTTTCACTATTTACATAAGTAATCATTAGCTTTTAACTTCCTTTCTATTAAAATTGTGAGTTAGGAAACGAATTTCCTAACTCACTTTATTTTAATGTTTCTTATTGTTCTTTATCTATTTCTACCCATAAGTCTAAATCTGCTTCTGGAACAGTTACCATTTCGACAAATCTCTTATGGTCTTTAGTAAGAACTTTTCCTTCATCGGCAAATAAGGAGTAATAGCGCACCGAATATGCACCCTCAATATAAATAGGGCTATCTATTATTCCATTAGTGCCTAAATATCTATAAATTGTAGACTTTCTCATTTTACTTCTCCTTATATAACTGTATAATTATAAGTAACATTAACATTGCCAGTGGTAAGACCAGTAAGATTGGGCAGATAATCATCAGATTCGGGCGCACTATATTTGTTAATATTTTCTTGGTCAGAATACATATTTACTGTTGTAATAGTACGATCAGTAGGATTCTAACGAAGTACTTGATAATACTATTGATTACTACGCATACTAGTAATATAACAACCTTTTTCTGCATCACCAAAATTAAAAGTTGATATTTTTGTTTGATAAGCAAATGCCTGATTACCAATAAAATCAAAATGACCTGTAATTGTAAATGACTCATTATCAACTGGCGAACCACTAAATGCATAAGCGTCAAAACGACAAACTCTATCAGGGTTAATGTCAATACGATTTAATTTTAACACTGGTACATTAACAACGTTATTCTTGCGGATTGAAGCCATACAATAAGCTCCAAAACGCTCTATAGTACCAGGAATTTCGATATATTGTAATGAACCCATTCCTTCAAAGCAACGCATTGCAAAATCAATTACATTCATTCCGGCGGGGTCTTTATACCAGAAGATATGAGTAATATCATTATTATTTCTAAAGCCATTAATGAAACTAGTATCTGATTGACTTGCGGCTCCCAATATACCAATAATAGGTTGATTATTATAACGAGTTGGCAATGTTACTTTACCAGACAATGAATACCCAGGCTTAACGCTGATATAATAGCCATTTTGCTCGTGGTATGTTCCAGAAGTGAAATCAAAGAATTTTTCATCAAATGGAGCATCATAAACATTAGCAATTTCATAAACCGCATAGAATTTATAATCTTTAATTGAGCGCATAGACCCTAAATCAACCTTACGACCGCCCTTACTAGTCGAATAACCAATATGTTTATAAGTGCTTTCTAATGGTAATGCTGACTCATCTTTATGAGGAACAATTGTAGGAGGATAAAGCTTCTCATTGTAAGTAACCTCTATCTCATCAATTAATGTATCATCATCATTATAGAAAGACATCTTATATTTATGTTTAATATAAATAGCATAGAAGGTATAATCCATAACACCTTGTGTACAAGACCATTCTTCCCAAGCTTCATTAGTAATTATATTTTCACCTGCGGCATCAGTTGCCCAACCAAGGAAATCGTAATTCGGCTTTGGTTTTGGAGTATAAGTAGTATAGGGATTAGAGAATCGTACAGTAGTGCCAGATTCAAAATCATCCGCAGCAATCTTCTATATACCAATGATATTTTTCTTACCATCTTCATCTATCTATACAAATGTACCAGAATAACCGGGTTTTACATTCTTAAAGAAGAAATTAAGATTAGGATAATAATTATTGCTCTGTAAAGTATTACGAATATAGCCTTCATCAATTATATCACTATTTTCAATATAGATATATCCAGTAATTTCAGGCATTGCAGTAGCCGTACCTTTGAAAATAGAGCTATATTTTTCAATATAATCCTTTAACATGTTTATGTCAACAATAGATTCATACTTATTGATGACTTTCTTGAATAATTTACCATCAATAAGCAAACTATCCCATTCTGCGGCATCCCAAGTCCAAGCGTCTAAACCATAGTGACCATTATCCTTATAATATTCTTCAGAAGGATTATAAGTATAACCTTCTGTTAATTTTTCATAAGGCATCCAATTTACGCCACGCAATGATATCTAAAGCTGTCCTTGGTTTGGCTAAAGCTTAATACGAGTTAAAGCTTTTAATAATTTATAACTATCATAACCAAAGTAGTCACCATTAATACTTAATACATTCAAACCAGTTTCAGTTGCAGTATCTAAATTATTAGTTAAATCTTCAATATATAATCCAGCAGGAGGAGTCCAAGTGGAAAAATTCTCTTCTGTAGGTGCTTCATAAGAAGTAACTAAGTCTTTCAGTTGCGAAGCTTCAACCAAATTAAGATTTGTTAATGTTTTAGGTATATGTAAAGTATTAAGTGCAACCCCTTCCGCGAATACAATATTCTAAATATTAGAACGTACTGCGCGGAAAGATTGTAATTTTTCACTACTGGAGAAGTCTAATGTTTGCACATTTTCAATAAATACACCAGTAAGATTTACTTCTTTTAACATTGGCTTACCTTTTGCACTATTCTTAGAAGCATCAAAGCTAGGCGGATTAGTCTTTAAGAAGTATCCAGGATATTCTGAACCAAGTAATAATCTCTACAAACGTGAAGCACCTAACGCTCTGAATTCACGCCAATAAAGAGTACTCATATCACCAATATCTTGTAAGAAGCTCGCGCCATAAATATAAAACAATTGTTCGCCATATTTAGCACCGCTACGACGTCCAATAGGCATATTACCCGGAAGTTGCATATAAACAGCTTTATCGCCCTTGTATAATTGCGGTTCCATTGAACTATTATCACCGCCAATAGTAACATATTGACGTTGATAAGGAATTATCTTGACTGCCAAATCGGCATCTAAATAATTAGTTTTAATAGGATTGCCATCAGCGTCTTTCTTTTCAGTGCCATTTTCCATAACATAATATGGTGAATATACAAATCCATCTGGTAACGTAGTAGTATTATTATCAATATATTTATCAGAAGTTTGATTTATATCGTTAGCAATAATACGACCTTGTATTGAGGTACCTGCACGCGCATATTCGCCCCAGCCTTGGAATGAATCATAAAAATTAATACGATTCATTAAGAATTGCTGACGTGATAAACTGCGGTCGCCCTGTAAAGCGTAGAAATAAGTACCATCACCATCAATAGCTTTATCACCGTCTTGATTTTGATAACCATCACCTGCGGCATTAGTAATAGAAATATACTTCCAATACTCATCTAAATTTAAAGCCATTAAAGGACGAATACCTCTCATCGCAATAGAGCCACATTCGTCAGGGTCAGCTAAATACCATTTTTCAATATGGTCAACATCACGCTGCAATGCCGAACGAGTGTCATTATCACCAGTAGAAGAACCAAGCAAAGGAGTAGTGGCTTTTTTGGTATTAATGTTTATAATACCACCACCATCTCCGCGCATCTGGAAATACTTAGCTTTTAAAGCATCTTTAAAACAAGTATAAAGATTTGCCCATAATACGCTATCATTGGTCGAGAAGCAACCTTCTTCTTGAGCATTTACATAATACTCGAAAGAAGGAATACCAGTATTATTAATACCTAACTGCGTATCTATATCATAAAAAATAGGATACCAAATATAGTCGCCGCCTTCTTTTTGCGGACCCCAGGACGCCATCATACAGTTCTTTCCACGACTATCATAGCAAAGGAAAATTTCTGTAATTAAGAAATATACTAAGCAATATTCTAAATCGAAGTGTTCAGGAAGCTCTTTCTTAAATTTGGCTAAACGATATTCTTGAGTATCAAAATAATAAGTAACGCTATTAATGGTAACTGCGGGATTAAGAACTTCAATATTATCAGTTGCATAATCTTCAGGAGTTTGTTTAATTGTATTAAATACATTGGTATAAGTTTCAACTGTACCAGTCTAATAAGTACCAACTTTATCAAGATCTTGTACATAAACATAACCAGTAATTTTAGCATAAGCGCGGAATACATCACTATCAGAAAATGTATAAATAACATTGCCGTTACTATCAGTGCCATCAACAGTACCCCATTCAGCGCTCTTTAAAATATCTTCAGTTAATCCAGCTTGAGTTAAATTATTCTTAACGTCATCATAAGCCATTGTTACTTCTGTTGGATTAAATAAAATTGTCTCTTCAACAGTAGGAATTTTTGCCGCAGAATATTTTTTAGTATGAACGAATGTAGCATTTTCGCCATATTGTTTTACCGCATACTTATTAATTAAATCGTCTTCTTTACCAACATAATCAACGCAAGTACTCCAAACCCATTTACAAGCGCGCTCCCAGTTTTCCATCTTCTTAAACAAAGAAGCATTTCTATTCTCAGGAGTAGAATATTCTTCGGGAGCATAACCACCATCAGCTAAATCTTCAGTAGTTACACCGCCACCAGTTATATCATAAATATAATCCAAAAGATCAGAATCAGTATGATAACGATATTCGTAGCTATCTGTTACTATTGGGCCGCAACCCTTAGAGTTTGCGCGCTCGTCGCCATTAAATACAAGACCTTCAGTATTCATTCCAGCACGACGCATTTCATCTTGAGTCATGCTAAAACTGAATTCTTTACGCTTTAAAGGATCTCTGAATGAGCAGAATGTGCGGCCGTTATCTGAGAATTCCCAGCACTCAGCCATTTTACGCACGGCTTTATTGCCTAAGAATTTTTGGCTTATCTTTTTATTGGGCTTAAATCCATAAGCTTCATCAGAACCTTTATCCAAAAGTAGATTAAAACGACCTAAAAATGTATAAGTTTCTCCATTTTTGCGGAAACCTAATACAGGAAAACCTTGTACACTTGTACGATAATCTTTTATATTCGGCCAATCATATGGTTTATAAGTAGTAACTGCAATATAATAATTACCAACATTTTCAGCATTTACAATGGTTTGATCAGCTAATTTTTTATATTTACCAGCATCATTTAGCTCATAATAGGTGGTGTTTTCATCATAAGAAGTCGCAACTTCATAATTCTCTTTCGATTCAGTAAATGCACCCACACTATTGTAATCATTAATAGGATGTTTTGTATAGGCATTTGCAACAAAATTAGCCATACCCATATTATAAGTACCGGAAGATTCCATATAGTCAATTTTTACAGTAAATTTAGTAGTACCTACTGTATAATTATCATAATAGAATGCATCGAGATGGCACTTATCTTCTTTATTCTTATAAGCGCTTTCAAAAGGTCCAGCATTCATATACATATTGATATTTTTATCTGAACCCTTAGTTTTTATTTTATAATTGCGGCGAGGATAAAATTCAGAAGAAGTGCCTTGAACCTGAAGTGTTACGCCAGTATTATTTAAATCTTCGTAAGCAGTGGTAGTGAAGCTTGGACAATGATGTTTATAATACTCTTCAATTGCCGCAATTTCACCCTATTCAGCAAGAATATTAGCAACTTCTTTATCTTCTTTAATCTTGGTAAGCAATTCACCATTTTCATAAGCCCTATCTAAACCAGTATTAACAAAAGTAACGGTTGCGCCATTAACCTTAACTGCTTTTTTATAAGGCATATTCTTCAATGAAGTATTAGTTACGTCAAAAATCAAATAAGGCATTAAATAATCATCAGGATGAGTCTGATTATAAAGAATCATATCTTCATAACGTAATCTAGGTTCGTTACCAACACTTGGATCAAGAGAAGCAATACTGTTTTGGTCGTAAATTAAAACATCCTTAAAATCAACAGCATAATTCTTTAAAATATTTAATAAGTCTAAACTTTCAGAATAAATGCGCACTTTATATAAATCAATATCACAGTTACTTGAATTAAATTCAATAGCTGAACTTGTGATATTAACTGCACTATCCACTGTAATCTTATTAACACCCGTTAAAACGCCATTAACATAGATTAAAATTAAATTAGAGTCAGGTGAGAATACTATACTTAAATTGATTAACTAATTTTCAACATAGGCTACATTAACAGTATCGGTACCATCACTAAAGAAAGCATCCTGTGGCCCTAAACATAATCCAGTAGTACCAGTAATATACTTACAAAATGCATTTGCTGTAGATATCTATTTATAAACTTGATTAAAGACTAAATCATCATATTCTTTACCCAATAATTCTAATGCTTTATCATGTAAGAAAGCATCGTAATTATCATACTTGTCTTGTGCAAGGAATGCATCATAAGCAACCTGATCATCAGAATAACGAGTGATTTCTTTAATTAATTTATTATAATTACTAATATTCTTAACTTTAAATTGGAACTCAAAGGTACATTTTTTAATACCGCTAACGTTGGAATTTAATGTCATTGGGCCAATAGGAATTGAAAACTTAGCACCATTACTTATGCGCAAACAAGTATTATTATTCTCATCCAGAAGCCAACCATTATTATACCAGTTAAAATTTTCAAATGTTGCTTTATAATCATTATACTACCATTTTTCACGATTCGCGGCAGATTCACTATTTGAGCGGCCAGTCGCATCAAATGAAAGCATTAGATTCTCAGCAATAATATTCATATCACGATTAGGGTCAGTCTTTACATTAAATGCGATTTCGCGACGCACTTCACGTTCGCCCTCACCGCAAGAAATATAATAAAGATTTTCTTCATCTGTAGTGACATCAGTAATTTCAAAAATCTTATACTCTGAACTAGAAGTAAAGTTTATTACCTACTACTTAGATTCAAGTATTTTTGCATCTTTATAAAAATTAACAATCGTATTAGTTGGAGCTTTTGGATCGTAAGCCAAGAAAGGAATTTGAATTTTATCATAATTATAGTATTCATTCTTATAAGAGCCAATCCAAATAATTGGCAAATCATTTGAACCACTATTATAAGCAAATTCAAATTCAATAGGTTCTGGGCCAGCACCTTGTTTATTATTTTCATAAGAATATAACTCAAAACGAGCTGTATGAGTGCCATGCTCTAATGTTGCGGTATTTATTGTATAAGATTTTTCACCATTATTATTATAATCTAATATCTGCTCACTTACCAATTCATTATCTACATAAAATAATAATTGTTTAGTAATTGCGCCAGACACATTACAATACATAATGGGCTTAACTGTAGAACTATATAAAGTTAAAGGTGAAAATTTAGAGCTACGGCTAAGAACTAAATCAACAGTCGTAATTTGAATATTACGTTTTATAGAAATACCACTATTAACACCGGAAGCGGTCATCCACAATGAACTCGTGGTATTAGCTTTTAATCGTTTACCAAATTCAAATTGTGTCCTTTCGCCATTATTAACTTCAAATGTACCGCGCATATAAGGAGTGCCTTCATCTTTAATGCCTTCATATAAAGCCCAATTAATGGTTAAAACATCATCTTCATAATCACCATTGGCATCTTGTTTTGCGGTCGCAGTCACATAAGTGGAAACTTCTGTACCATTAATAACAGTAGAATGCGTTAAGCCTTCAACTTTAAAGGTCATGTTGCGGCCACCGCTAGGATTATCTCCACTACCTCCACCACCGCCACTTATAGACAAGCGTGCGCAGTATATCTAATCATTTGGTTCATCAATAGTTAATATTTGATAAAAAGCGCCATCGTTTTTATTTAAAATTAAATCACCTTCATGGCAATTTTCATAATTTTCTATTTTACTTAATACTAAAATATAACCAGTCTCTAAATCTGGATCTTCTACTGGTTTTTCATCAGCACCATAAAATAATGACACACCATTATTACCTAATAATATACGTTTCCCATCAGCATCCATAAAAATTTGGCCGCTATCTTTTACCATATAAATATAGCCTTCATTATATTTTTCAATATCTAGCCTATCTTTAGTCGTACGGACGGGTCTAAATGCAGTTGCCATTATATTTTTTAACTCCTTTCTATCATTTCGTAACATAATAAAAAAAAGGGAAAGGAACAAAAGCCCCTTTCCCTTTCTATTATTCCTCTAAGGAAATTAAAAATTATACTTATTTATTTATTGGAATTCGTCCAATCAATTAAAACGTACCCCAGACCAGATCAAATGTTACAGTAGCAACACCGGCAGAAGAAGTGGTATTAATGGATATATTCTGATTACCAGTGGCCGCAACATAGTTAACCTGAGCAGTCCTAGCATTGGTGTTGTCTTTAGTCTTTACAGAGTGTACAACGCCTTTGCCATTTTCAGAAGCTGCTACACCAAAAGCATCGATATCATTATGAGTATCAGTATCCTTCAGAGTATATTCTTTAGCAGTTACGCCAGTGATATGGCCGTATTTATCATAAGCTACTTCATGAGCAGTAATGACAAGGGCCTCACCAACGTTCTGACTAACCTTAGTAGCAGTAGGAGCTGCAACAGCAGTGCCAGCCGCACCATGGCTAATTTTTACATTCTGATATTTGCCATCTTCATCAGCATTATTAGCAGCAATAGCAATATTATCGCCAGCTTCAACGGTCATCTGTCCAACAACGTTGGCGGCCATGCCATCGGGAGCAAGCTTAATACCAATCTTACCAGCATCTTCAACGCGAGCAAAACTATAAGTAGTATTTTCTTCATCGCCGGAGGGGACAACATACCACTTTAAGCCACTTGTGATAACGCCACCAACTTCATTGCCAGTAGCAACGATTAAGTCACCGATCTTTACATTGGCAGCCGCTGCACTACCTTCAACACTGCCCGCAGGAATGGTGAAGTCGCCAGTGGCCTTATAAGTCCAACCAATTTCCTGAGCGCCAGTAGGAACGGCAGTAGCAACTCCCTTGAACACCATGGCATCCATACTCTGCTTGGCGGCAGTAATCTTATCATCAATAACCTTGGTGGGGATAGTAGCAATACCATTTACGAAAGAAACAGATTCACCACCAGCAAGCTGAATCTTAGGATCGAAAGTATTGGTTACACCAACATTATTAGAAGTGTCCTTAACGGTTACTTTATAACCAGTAGCCTGAGCATCAACAGCAACGCTATTTAAAGTTGTATCAACCGCGGCAATACTAATTGCAGAACCATTCTGAGTAACAGCTACATTATCACCACCAGCAATGCTGAAATTAGAGCTGGCACTACCGGTAAGGTCAGACCTTAAAGTGATCTTAGCAGTATTATCAGTTTCCTTGGTTTCACCATTTAAAGAGAAGTGGCTACCCTTAATCTTAACAGTTTTAGCGGTGGCATCAGTGCTAATGTTAATATCATTACCATCAGCAGCGATTTTAAAGCTATCCTTTACAGGATCAGTCGAAAGGCTATCTTTAACTGCGTTTTCAATAGTAGCAACTTGACCAGTTTGAGAAACCGTAAAAGTATTGGACTCAATAGTACCAACTTCAGTAGTAGCGTTAATAGTAATATCACCATTAGTACCACGCTCTAACTTAATTGCGTTACCAGCCTTTAAATTAACTGAACCAATTTTACCTTTGCGAGTGGCATCTGCGGCATTGTCACGATTTAAATCAATCGCTACGCCACCAGCAATAGCACTGGAACCAATTGAATAGGTATCACCAGTCAATTTAATGCCATCAGCGCCATTAGCAGTTAAAACAAGGTCGGCACCAACAAACTTCAGAGTAGCAGACTTATTTTCATTAGCATCAAGGTCTTTACCATCACGAGAAAACTTGAGGGTTGTAGTTGCAGTCGCAGCATTTTCAGCCACAGCAACAGCAGTACTTACAGAAGAAACCTGAGTATCAGTATCAGGATTAATTTGTACCCATTGGCTACCATTATAAACACAAAGAATGTTTTCAGCAGTAGCATAATAAAAATGACCGATTTCATTAGAAAGGTCAGCACCCGTAGGCAAATTGGCTATAGCCGCAACAGTTATTACGCCTTCATTAAGAGCAACAAGCTCAGTGGCGGATTTACCAAAGTATAAACGATTAGTATCATTAGTTAAATAGAAAGAGCCCTCTTTGATACCAGTTTTACCGGTCATCAAGGTGTTTAAATTAGCCTGAGAACCCCTTAAAAATCCAACATTAGCCATTAATTAAATCTCTCCTTTTAGTTAGATTATTCACCAGTAGGAATATCAGCCCACTGTAAAGCAGTTTCTATAGTAGCAATACGAGTTTCGTGATCTTCTACAGAAATTTTTAAATTAGATACAACACTTTTGAGGCCAGGAGTAGTTACCTGCCCTTCACCTTCACCAGTTGTAGTATCATTAATAATATCTTCAAGAGCTTTTACACGAGTGTTTAGCTCTACTGTAGGATGTTCTTGAATTTTGTTAACTGTATCTTGCAAATTACCGACAGTGGTATTCATAGTAGTTAAACGTTCTTCAAGAGCGTCTAACATACCGTCGATTTCACCAACATCAACAGTTACCCAAGTGCCATCGCCGCGCAGGAATTTAGTCTAGTCGCCCGCAGCAGGAGCAGGAACATAACCAGCTTTACCAGCCGCATCAGACGTAGCACCAACCATTGTTTCGATTTTAACAAGATCAGATATAGGTTTATTTACCCATTTTTCGCTTGTTGAATCATAAACCAGAACATCATTAGTGCCGAGGGTTTCAGAAAGATTAATATTGCCTAATTCACCAAGAGAAATTTCGCTGGGGACTACTCCACCAGAGCTGGTAGAACCAGTAATTTCAATATCACCCAAGAACAAACGACCAGTTTGAGAATCAGCCGCCGCAGTAGTAAAATATAAAGTGTCCTTATCTTTTACTGCCAACCTGGCATAATTATCGTATAGACCGCGCAAGAATTTTACATACTGAGTCAATAAAATTCGCTCCTTTCTTTTAAATTCTTCACATAATAGTTAAATTTACTACTTATTAATTAAAACGACTTGGCCTTATTAAGACCAAGTCGTTCTTATAAAAATTAAGTCTTGCTTTCTAAAGCGGCAATTCTTTGTTCTAAACTGTTTATCTTATTCCATAAACGTTTAATATAATTATTTAAAGTAGCTTCACCAGTAGGCTCAATAATACTATCAGTAGTTTCATTAATATAACCTTTAACTGTACTTGAACCAATATCAGCACTTATGCCCTTAGTATATTTATGCTTCCCAATAATATGACCAGCTTCATCATACTCTATATCATATAATACAGGCTCTTCTGTATTAGGCTTATCACTTGTATCAACCACAGAGATTTTATGTGCAACCTATAATTGGTCATTAACAGTGCGCGGCAACATCCAATCGCTTTGATATTCTTGAATACGGCTTAACCACATTGTTTTTTCAGGATCTGCTAAAGTATTTGCTTTAGCAGTTAATTCAGCCGCATTAGTCAATTTTAAAGTGCCTTCAGTAAATGTTGCCCCAAAAGAAAGTAATTCATTATAATAGTGCGGTTCGCGTTTACCTCCAACAGGAACAAATACGCCCCTTAATTGAATCCATTTATTAACTGAAGTTATTTCTAAAGGTTTCTGTGTTGAAGTAGTTTTAAGTAGACCGCCGGAAGCCATACTACCGCGCACTGGCACTTCAGCAGTAATCGGCGCACTATAAATTGTACTATTTTCAGGAATTGCCGTAAATATATCGCGCGGATGACTGGTTTCATAGGGATTACTATTACCTCGCGCAGTTACACTATTCTCAAACTCGGCTATCCATCGTAGATATAAGTTATATTCAGTATCAGTAAGATTACCGCTATTTTTCTCTTCAAGCCAAGCCGCAAGTAAAGCATCTTTATTTTCTATCACTTTTGGATTATCAAGATTAAATATTGCGCCTTGATAAGAAAGTTCAAGCATCCTACTGAAATAAGGCTGGTAATTTAAATTATTAATTACTATGTCTTTAAAATGAGTAGACAGCGGTGCAATCTTATTTTGTTTACCAACAACATGCCCAGTTTCATCAATAAGATAATCACGCAATAAAATACTGCCATTATACTTATCATCAGTATAAGTCATATTATAAAGATCATAAGCGTTAGGATTGTTTTCTAATGAAGGTTTAATATCTTCAAGTTTATGATAGTTATGATGAATGCTTAAAATATTATTATTTTTATCGTTGTTAATATTAACAGTGATCCATTGTTTATTAATCATAGCGGGGTCACTATGTTCATATTTATAAATATCTTTATTAATAACATCATCGCTGTCTTTGCTAAAACAATAAGTATTTTTAAAGAAAGGAATGTTAGCATCACACCATTCTCTTGTAGGTTCTTTACCTTCGCCAAAAGCTTCAGTTAAATCAATTAACATCAAACCATCTACATATCTTTCACTATCAGTTTTTTCAAAATAAAGCTTAAAAAGAGGGTATATTGCACCTTGTGTAACAAGCATTTTCTAACGACCTGAATGACGATACCAAGGCGTACGTATCTCATAATTCTTAGCTATATCTAATAAAGGCGAATGTAAACCTCCTTCTTTATCAAAGAAAAAGCCTATATCTGATACACCCCATTCAGTATGGCAAGCAATATAAAAAACATGATTGATTGTCTTTGGAATATCAATAGACTTTCCTGATTCTAGTCCACCAATATCAAAACCTTCTGACATAGGCTCTATTTCTACTGAAGTCCTACCATCAAAAACTACATATGGACTAAGTGTAAAATCACCCCAAAATGAATTTTCAAGTGATGGATCAGGAAGTAAATTAGTTAAAATAATGCCATTTGTTTTAGGAGGCTCTTTAGTAAAATTAATACTATTTGTCTAATCAGTATTAATCTTAGCACTAATTATTTTACCAAACTAATCAACTGTCAATAACGATTTAGGTGTAAGAGTATCGAATGTATTTAAAATATCATTCATTAAATTAATACAACCCTAAACTGTTTTATTATCACGAGATGTTTCATTATCAATCTCTAATAACGCATTTAATTTAAGAATTAATCCATGAATAGTATTTAGCCCATCAGCAAATCCAACTAATTCACTAAATTCATAACCCATCTATTGGCCTATTAATGATAAACCATCAACAACTACTTTATAATCAGTATCCCATTTTTGTCCAATAGTGTAGTCATAATCATATTCTTTAGAACCATCAATTGCTTCAATATAATAATTAACATCATCAATAAATTCATAATAATACTTTTCTTTAGTATCTGCGCGGTTTTCGCCGACTAAAAGTCCTTTAATCGCAACAATACTAGTCCAAGCTTGGCCTAAAGGATAATTAGTTTTTAAAGCTGTCTATTCATCAATACTTAAATCAGTTAAATCATAACCGACAATCTGATAATTAATACCTTCCTCTAATACATATTCATCTCTATCAAGTGCGGCAATGGGAGGAGTTGCAAGGGTTAAACCTTCAATATAAGTTTTATTGGCAGTATCCCAGATTTGACCAACCTGATATTGTTCTTTAAAGTTTTCAAATTCTTCCGCAGACATACCGGCGCTATTTTCAACTTGAGTAATTTGATAAATAACACCATCGCGGAATACCCATTCGCGCTCATAGGTTGAACCAATTAATGTAAGTTCAGTTTGGCCCTCTTCATAATAACCCAAAACAATACCATCAATAAATTCTCGACCGTAAGGCCAAACTTCATGGTTTTCATAAATTGAACCATACTTTTCTTGAAGTTCTTGAATTTTTTCTTCAGTAAGGTTTGTACCACTACCAATTTCTTTAGCTATATAATAATCAACACCATCTTGCATATTATAATATAACTTCTAATCGGTTGTAGCAACATATTGAGATAATGTGACACCAGGGACTACTTTATCTCCTTCAGTCCAAACGTCTCCAATAACGTATTTTTCTAAAAGCTCATCAATATCTTCTAAAGCAGAAATTTGATATTGAGTTCCAACAGCCATATCATAACGAGACACTTGAACAACTTCAGCAACACTAGACGCTAACTAAATGCCTTGTCGCACCTTAGTGTCACTAATAGACCAAGCAGTACCAACATTTAATCCACTTGTACCAGCATCAACAATATAATATTTTTTATCAGGTTTAAAAATATAAGATAAACTGGTCTAATCGCTAATTTTTACATCAATAATATCTGGCGCGAGAATTATACCATCTATTACATCAGTAATTTCAGTATTCCACTTTTGGCCCACTTTAAAATGTTGATTAATATAAGTGGCCTAATCTTTATCAAATTGTGCATTTGAACCATCTTCTAAATAGACAATATAATAATTACGTCCAGGTTTAAATACATATTTACCATCTACAGAAGCAACTGTTGTAAGTAAACCTTCTTTATATCTTTTAACTAAGTCAGTATTACGAATACGATAATATTTTTGATTTTGATAATATATTTTATCTAAATCGATATTATTAAAATCTTGTAAATCAACATGATTATCATTATTAGTAACAATAATCATGCCCATTAAATCATGTACTGAATTAATACATCCTGCGAGAGTATTAACTTTATCAGTATCATAAGTATATCCATTGCCTTCTGAATTAATATTTACAAGCCGTAAGCCATCTTTATTGTCCCAATTTATATTAAGATTACGATTTAAAGAGCCATTCTACTCTTCTGAGCCATAAACCAAATCCCAGATATGAGCTAATGTATTACCAAGAGAAGGCAACATGATACTAATTTCTTGAGTATCTTCGCTCACTGCTAAACGATTAGTGCCATCATGCTGATTATATAAATGGCCGCTATATCCAGTAGGCTCAATAGAAATTTTATCTGTTATATTTTCATCAGCATAAGAAATATGTTCGGGGTTAAAACCCGCCTTATTATAATAAATGGCTGCCGGTATCTTGCTTTCTGCATTTTGCCACTATTTAGTTTCCGCATTAAAATACTGCTTTTGACTTGTATTATTTTCAGTATCCATCTTAATTTGAAACCAAGAAGTCTCTTCATCAGAAGGATAATCTTTTACATCATTAGTTAAAATAGTGGAATTAGTAAATAATTCACTTTTATTACCATTTTCATCAAGCACTGGACCAGTAAATTGCTCTGCGCCTTTAACCCTTAATCCCCACGAAGGTTGCCAATGTAACTAATAAAATTTATTGGTGCTATCAGTATCAAAATGTGGGGCTGTGGGTACGATACTTGGCGCATCTGTGGAAATGCCAAGCGCTGGCATCGTGGAGTTAAGTTCTGCAATCATTATATATTGCTCTTTATTATCTTTATAAACCTTCTACCAAACAGTTGAATCCCAACCGCGTCCTTTACCATAAATAGAAGTATCTAAAGCATAATTACGCACATAAGCAGAATTTGCACTTGTTAAAATAGTAAATTCGGATTGACCATTTACCAATTTAGCCTGATAATAAAGAGTTACAGAACCATTAAGAGTACCAATATCAATAGGTTCATGCGAACTAGCTAAAGTATTGTAATTAAAACGCTCAGTAATTTTGCCATTTTTATCAATGACAGTTGCTGGAACGCGCACCACATCGCCTTGTCGCACTTGACAGTAATTTAAACTTACTGTTGAGCTTGGTACAACTTCTAACTTATACGCCGCAGGAAATTCAACCGCACCATCAAGCGCTTCTTGAATACTTGCGCCCTCTTTTTGTTTAAAACTTGCATATAACTTACCATCAGGCGCTAAATAACAAGATTTAAAACTATCATCGCTACCTTCAGAATCATATTCTACCAATACCAAACGATTTACATAAATACCATCAGTTTTAATATTATGATCCATCTCATAGCGGCTAGAATATATTTTATCAAAATTAAATTGAGCGCGGTCTAAATTTACCACTTTACCATAAAAACTCATTTAAACCGTTTCCTCCTCATCATCTTGATTATAAACTATATCAACAATTAAATAAGCACTATCATTAGAAGATATAGAAGCTATTGAAGAGGCATCAAAAGAAATTGCAGTAATTTCACTCAATCCCTCTAAATCTAATTCATAAATTCCAGTAGCGCCAATAATAATTGGATTATCTGCATTATTTAAATAAAACTTAGTCCCTGGAACCGTCTAAATGCCCAATTGTGTTATGGGCAAATAGGCGGAAAAAATACTACCAGAGGTAAGTTTAGCTTTAGTAATTGCGCCAGATATTCCGCTTGTTTTATTCGGCTAATTCTCTAAAGAACTATCGTTATAATAGCGGAATTGCATTACTTTTCTCGCCATTCTCCTTATCCTCCTTAATTAATAAATTCGATCAACCACTTTAGTTGCTTTTATATTCATTAATCCATTATGAGTTAATGGTATTGTTAAGGTTTGAATATTATACAAACCGTTGATTTTACTTGTTTCATCGTATATTGAAATCTAAGTGTTAGGTTCTAGTGTATATATAGGTATTGCATTTACAGTTACAGACTCAACACAATAGGAATAATTATATACCATATTGTCTATAACTGAATGCGCATCTTTTCCTTGTGCGCTAATACTAAACATATTTTCATATTCAGCATTTAAATATATATAACTATAACCATCTCTTATTTCTCCTTGCGCTTTTAACTCATCATACTAATTTTTATTAGTTAAAAAAATCACCGTAGGAGTTTCTCTATAATAGATGGCCGTTACCTTATCATCATTAATTGCTTTAGGCCTATCTCCAACTATATTAATAGAATACTTCTCTAAATCATCACCGTCTAAGAAATCTAACCAATAATTTAAAACTTCAGGAGCATTAACCACATTTTTATTCCAATAATATAATGATTTATCAACGCCGTCAATAGGCTTATAATATTGGCAAGTTTTAGTATAATATGAACGATTTTTCTTAGGTTCATAAATTACAATATCTTCAATTCCATCTTGAACAAACACATTTTTTAAAGCTTGCTACGCCGCATAATCTTCTGCGGTTTCAATTACTTTATAAACACTATATTCAGTCGGCACAATTTCATATCCTGATAAAGTTGCAGTAGATTCTTTAAGATAATATCCCTTAGTAATTTTACAGAAAATGATATCTTCTCTGCCCCATACTTCATCATCTTTTGGATTAGTATGGTTTACTTCTGGATAACGATAATAGGGAGATATCACTTTGTCTTTTCTGAAAGAATATAAGCCATTTGCACCTTTACTCATAACCGCAAGATATTCCTTAAGAACAGCATCGTATTCATAAATATCAGTATATTCAGAAAAAGTTTGATGATATCCATCAATATAATGGTCAGTTTTCTCATAATAGATTTTCTTAGAATCATATATACTATCTTCAGTTAATTTTAAAAATTTATCATCTATATTTACATCTTGATAAATATAACAATTATGAGTTTTCTTTGCGTTAAATAAATTACTATCATCAACAATTAAACCAATTCCAGGATTATCATTTTCTGGCGTAAAGAAACCGTATGTATTTGAAAAATGGACTTCTTGACCGTCTATATATTCTGTATATTCAGTATTATATGTACCATTTAGCGCGTAATAATATAAAGGCTCAAGCTCTTCTTCTTCCTCTGCATCAGCAAAAATATAAATATTTTCATCAAATGGAATGTTTTGATTGCACCAGTCTAAATCAGGCTCTTGACCTGCTCCATACTTACGAGTTAAATCTATCATAACAAAAGGCGCAACTAAGCTATTAGCACCATCAATATTTTCAGATAAAGTAGTAATTATAAATTTAAGTGCGTCATAATCTTTTAAAGTAAAAATATTCGCGTATCGGAACTAATCTTCTGATTCTTTAAATTGCGGAAACCATCCTTTGCTATGATCTGAAATAACATTTGCATATAAACCCTATAAAATTCTAAATATTGTGGCAGAAGCATAAGAGTGTGCTGCAATGTAATATTTATGAGTTGAAGCAATTTTTGTTTGTTTGTTTATTTTATGAAAAATATATTCACTCTCAAAATAAGGAATGTTAGCATCGCACCATTCTCTTGTAGGCTCTTTGCCCTTCCCAAAACTTTCAGTTAAATCAATTAATATTATATCATCTATACAAATAATACTTGGTGTGTCTACACCTATTCCAAAATTAAATTTAGAAATATCGCTTGTAGATCCAGTAATTAACTTTGAATGTCGATACCAGTTTTTTTCCAAATGCCTCCCATACCAAGTATTATTAATATTATAATTAATATTTGTCAATCCATAATTATAATATATACCATTTATAAGCTAAGTTATTTTTACACTTGACGCAAAATTTGGACTGTGACAAGCGATATAAAAAATATGATTTTCAACATTTGGTATACTTATAACATTTTTTGATGGTGGAAAGAAAAAATCTTGATAAGTTTGCTCATTTTTAGTTGTTAATGAAGTATTTCCACTCAAGCTTAAATTTGTATTATACATAATACTAGAATCTTCTAAAGTAAAACTCTTGTTCTCAAAAGAAGGATCAGAAGCTAAATTAGTTAAAGTTATATCATTAGTCTTTTCTTCTTCTTCATCAACATCTATATAATCTAAATTAGTAAAATACATATTAGTACGCTACACATAAACATTATCATATTGTAAACATAATGCAAACATATTGCTATTAGTAATTTCAACTAATTTATTCGGCTCATCAGGGTATAAATATTTTATTTTTTCAATATAACCTAATTTATTGCCTTCAGACCAGTCGCTATCATAATTATCATCAAAGAATCCAAAAGCTTCAGATACTTCTATGCTAAAAGGCCGACACCAATAAGTCTAAACAAAGTTATTCCAGATTTCTTTAGCAGACTTTCTAAATGTATTATATATTTCCAATTGATGAGAACGCTATTCTAAATTAAATACAGCTTCTTGCATAGATAATATTTTTTTCTTAACCTTATTATCTAACTCAGTCTATACTTCATAAGTTGAATATTTTTCATCTGCGCAATTAATTCGACGAGATTCATATCCCACTTCAGGCTCTAATGAAGTTGCTCTATCAATAATTTCAGGAGTTATTTTTACTGCATTTGGCCACATGGGTTTATAAGGTAATAAATGAACAAAGCCAGTAGACTAACAATAATGTTTTTTATCTTTATAGCAATTGCCAACTTGTTGATAATCTCGCACATAAGAAAAATATAATTCAGAAAAATTACCATCTTCTGTTTTAACATAATATTTAGTGCCAAAGTCGATTGGGTGAGTCATTGACCACTAATACCAATTCCCCTCTGAATTATCAGATTTCCAATATTCTGCAATTTTTTCATTTTTATACTAATCAAAAGCTAAACCTTCATAGTAAATACCTAATATTTTTCTATCGTCAAATTCATCTTGCGGAATTTTAACTTCAAGATAATCATAACTCATCATACCGTTTTCATCTACTATTGGAGCATAAATAGGACGAGTTAAATCATCAATAACTCTAATAGGTGTTTTCGTTAGCAGTGAAATCATAGATTCATAAGTAACTTCAGCATAAGGATCATATAACTCACGCCAATAGCTCATTAAATCAGTATAAAACATTTCATATCCAGTGCTTCCAAAAGGAAATAAATCTTTATCCTCTGGATATATACGATTGGCTTGCCGCACTCGCGCAAAAAAATCATCCATAGTTCCATACTAATAAAAATCGTGCGCCATTTGATATATAATCTCACGCCAATCCCAATCCTCATCTGTATAAGTGCGATGGTCTTGAGATTTATTATTACCATATTTTTTTGCTTCTTCGGCATTAACTGCGATAGTTGTATATTCAGTGGGCTTTTTGGCTATAGCATAACGCATATGTATAGGAATTTCACCACCACCCACACCTTTACGAATACCATGAACAAAGTAATCGTTTTTCATATTCGCAATATTGGGAGAGTTATTAAAAGAAGTAATTAAAGTTCCATTATCAAAAGAAAATTTATAACAAGATTCATATCCAGTTTGTTTAAAATAAGTCTCGTTATTACTAGAACCAGTACCATTCCAAGGAGTATTGATAAAAGTCTATTTCTTCTAAAAAATAAAAGTACCATAAACATCATAATAATACTCATAATCGCCAAGCACTTTAACTATTTTATCTAATTGCGCGGTTACGCTCTCTCCAGGGTTACAGATAAAATCATTAGGATAGACTAAATCTGTGGGACGATAGCCCGCAGTTTCACCATATTGAATGCGCGCAATAGTATATTTATCACGCTCTTTACCATGCTAAACCATATCTTTATTTAAAAGATATACTTTAGTTGGAATATTTATTTCTTTATCATTAAGAGTATCAAAAGTATAATATTTAATAAAATCTTCTAATTTTACTTCTCGCTCAACTTCATTGCCTTCAGAATCTTCATCAATTGCATAAACAATCTAAGATCCATCAGTGCTCATGTTTTCATAATAATTGCCCTAAGAACTCAGACCATCCCAATATTTTTTAAATAAATATAAAGGGGTATCGCCGCGATATTCTAATAATTCTATACCATTATTATCAACATCATTAATTAAAATATTCTAAATTGGCTCTAACCCATAAGTATGAACTAAATCAAAAATAATCCTTTTAAGTAATCTATCAACTCGAACCTCTTTATTTAGTTCAATATCATCATAAACAAATTGTCCAAAATTTACAGTCTATCCAATAGTACCACCAATACTGCCATTTAAAAGACACATTTTATCTTGACCTTGAATAGACATGGTAAAATTGTTTAATGCTTGACTTGTAGAAAGCCCTGTAATAACATAAACTCCAGCAGGAAACCAAATTATTTCAGGAAAATTTTCTGTATCAATAAAATTCTTTAATCCAATAGATAAAGAAAATTTGGTATGTAACCCCCAATGAAAGGCATTTATATCCATATCTGTAGTAACCAATGATAAATTGCAAGTGCGGCGAACCGCCGAGGTACCATTGATATTAATGGTACCCCCGGTTACTCGTCCCTGAATCTCTTCAAGACAATGTGTTTCATCAAAAGACAATAAAATGATTCGCGCAAAAATTTCACGTTCTGTATAAGTAAATAATTTATTTAAGAACTCTTCATTTAACAATGGATTAAACATTACTATCTTCGCGCCTCCTCATCTTCTGCTAAAGCAACTTTTAATTTTTCTATATAGTCTTTATAAAGCTCATAAACCTCTTTACGCTATGCTGTAATAACTTTTATATAATCAGTCTCTCGCTTACCATTTATTTCTTTAATAATTGGTCTACGAGCCATTAATTCTTCCTCTGTTGGATCATCATAAAGCCAAAAACCAATTTCAGTATCGCCCTAATACATGCCTAATACAAGTCCTTCAAGATTTGTATAAGCTTGCATCCAACGACTATCACTTAAATAAGGTTTTTTACCAGTAACTTCATTAGGAGTTAAATCAACCCAAACTTTTGCCCAATTTGCAGGAGTATCATATAAATAATGCTCTTCAGTTGTCCATTGCGCACCAGCTAACACGTATCCTGATAAATAATAACTTGGTATTTCTTCGCCTTCCATTATTGAACAACAAGTCATCCAAGTATAATCTTCATTATTAAGGGGTGGTTCTTCAAAAGCAATTTCACTATAAGTAATATCAGCACCTAATTTCATCCAATGACTATTAAGACCTTCATCTAAATTAGTCCAAATTAAAGCCCCAGTAAATCCTAATTTTTCATCATAAGTAGAATCATCATATAGTTCTTCATTACAACCAATTCCAATACCACTCCAATGTTCATTTTCTGGCTTGAAATCATCATGCCAGTGGCGTCGAATTAAATCTAAATCATAAGCTGTACCAAACAGCCAATTCTTTAAAGTCTGTAAAGCGTCAAGGTATTTTTCTTTGGCTTCTTTAACAACATCATTAGTATTTTCTAAACGATAGGTCGTAACGCGAGTTCTTAAAGAAACATGTCCAACAACGCCATTGCCTTGAGTTAAACTCTTAGGGATACTAGGCGCACGCAAATAATATTTTTTAATCTCTTTTAAAGAAATAGCATTACCATCAATATAAACGCAAGGGTCATAATCTGCAACTTTAATTAATTTATCATTAAAATAATCATAATAATGAGTCACATCACTAATTACCTCGGCAAAAGCATTACTATTAACTAAAGGCAACTCAAAAGCTGGATTTTCTGGATCGGCCAAAAGATAAACATATTCAGAGCCTCTTCTTTGTATATTTTTTATTTTCCAAGATATGCCATAACCAGTTAAAGACCTTGAAATGGCTCTTTTATAAATATCTTTTGCACCATCTTTTAAATATACAATAACGCCTTGATTTAATTGCGCTGGTCGCAATTCATATAAATACCAAGGATCTAATATACTAAAATCTTTGACTCTTTCTGTACATAAAGAGTCATAATATAACATATAAGGTGTAGCAGTTTCACCACTTATACGGCCTAAATCTTGATAATATAAAGATAAAATTGGTCGCAACTAAAAATTATAGATATGCCATCTTTCAACAACAGTTCGAGCATCAACTATTTCATTAAGAATATTGTGTTCACCAATAAATTGCCTATCAGCTATATCTACAATTTCAAAATCTGTAACAGTATCAAAAGCAACCTCTTTAGTTGCATAATAACCATAAGTTAAATGCCCTGAACCATGACCATAAGCAGGTAACTTAATTTCAGAAATTTCATCTTTAATATCATTTAATAAATAACCGCCTGTTGCACCAATAGTAACTGGAACGCCGTCTATTAGCACTTTCTCTCCTGGAGTCATACCAATAAATTCGGCCATTACTGCGGGATGTTTATTTAATAAAATATCTTCATTACTTTGTTTTAATTTCCAAAGTTCGATAGTCTCCCAACGCAATTGCTTTTCAGAAGCTTGCTCAATCTAAATAAAATTATATTTATCTAAATTTTCATAAGAACTTTCCGCGATTTCATAAGCTGAACAAGTAAAAGTATGCAACATGCGACCAGTTGGGTCCACGGGCGCCATAGTGGCATTTAAAAGACGTACAATATAGTTCCCTTCGCCTGGAGATCTAAACATTTTAGGCTTACCATCCGTAAGCCATTCATATGCTTTTAATTTAAATATCCTTTCAGAATATAAATTACTTGTAATTAAATCTATTGTATAGCCTTCAAATTGTAAATCATTTTTAGAAATAAATAACTCTTCTTCATCACTATAATAAGATAATAAACCTGAAAGGCTAAATTCTTTATAATTAATATTACCATTACGAAAAATAAAAGGATATTTACCACCGATAGTTTCTTGTTTAGCTTCCTGTAAATCAGATTTAAACGTTGCAACCTTGGGATTATATTTTACTTTTAGCTATCTTTTACCATCATAAAGAAATGCATCTTCAAAATCAGCACGAATTTTTTCTGATAAAATTCTGTTAGAATATAATCCTGCATCATTATATTGCTAAATACTGTACTAATAAGTTACACCTTGTTCTGTTGTAAAATCTCGCCAGCTCCAAGAGGAAGGTAATTGCGCTTGCATAGAAAATTTAGCAATCTCATTCCAAATCATGAAATCATCATTACTACTTGAACGAGATACAGAAAATAATCCAGTTGCAGGGATTTCTAAACCACTTTCACCAATTTTTCCAGATAATGTTAAAGTAATATAACCATTATCAAAGTTATTAGAAACTAATAAATCAGCCTACATCTCTGGATCAATAGAATGATGTTGAATTAATTTATATCGAGGAGAAGATGCTACCAAACCATTATTTGTTTTTACCGTATATTGTATATAATAAATTTCATCAACTTTTAAATCTTTAGGAAAATCAAAAGTATCGATAGAAGTATGGTAAACGGTATCATTTAAACCATTATGCACTAATTCCCCAGAAGTAGTAATAAGCTTTTCATTACTATCATATACATCAAAATGATAACTATATACTTTTTCAGTAGTATCCTAGTCCATACCTTTTTGAGAATATTGCCCAGTATAATGAAACATATGTAAATTCACAGTATGGCGCTCAAGTCCCACGATTGTTATACTAGGCTTTGAAGTGCATTTTACTGAACTCACTGAAGAATAATAGCCCACTCCCGCAACACTCATATATGCCAATTGGATTTTATAATATTCACCAGGCACCATATTAACATTAGAAACATCAAAATATGCTTCCATCTTGTCTAAATCCCAACTTGTTGCGGGCAAGGCATTAATAAGTAAAGTATCGCTTAATATATTTTTTACAATAATAGCAAAACCTGTTATATCTGTTTTATGAACTGAACGATTCATAGTGAAAGGTACAGTTAATATATTGCCATAAAACGCAGGAACTTTTCCCAAGGTGGGAGGATATAGTTTTTTTGCTATTGGCATATCACCTTTTCCTCCTTAATTTATATTATTTATTTTCGTCAATCATAAAAGCTAATACTGACATTTGTTCAGGAGTAAATTTCATATCTTCAATCCAGCTTAAAGGTATTAAAGAAATATCTAACTCTTGTTTTAAAAACATCAGCTCGTTTAATTCCTAATTAGCTATTGGAAGTTTATCTTGAGGTATAGTCAACCCCTATTCTGAATTGACTATACCATAATGTTCAATTATTGAATCCTTCGCGGCAATTATTGCCATATCAAGCTAATTAAAAAGATTAATATTTTTTTGTATATAAAAGATTATTTTCGCAGGAAAATATTCTGGACTATTTTTTAAACAATCAAAAGACAAAGCTTTTGTATGTATTTCATAATTAGTTAATTCAATTTTCATAAAAACTATTCCCACTTTGTTGTTTTACTAATATTACATTACCAACATTACCCTTTAACAAACTTGCTAATGTTTTCTTGGTAACATTGCCATTGGCGGCTACATCAGTAACTACTTCAACATTTAAATTATCTTTAGACAATAAATAAACTTGCTATGCTATACCTATTCCAGTATTTAATGAATATAAAAAAACATCATCTGTTATTTCACCATCATTATTTAATTTTCTTAAATGCAAATTGCAATTATTATCTATAGTACAATAAGTAAAAGTGCTTCTAGAGATATTACATTCTCTTAAAAAACCATCAGTCATACTGCCATTTTTTAAATTACCATTTATTAATGTTGCCTACTTATCAGTATAATTATTTTTACCTAAATCAATATTTGTACCTTCTGTGATTCCACTTAAAGAAATACCTGTAAAAGTACCATTAGCAGATTGCACGATTCCGTCTGAAGTGATAGCAAAATTTTTGCCTATTTTTATTGTTCCTCGAATTAAGTCAATAATCATTCCACTAATTATATTCCCACTAGAATCAGCTCGATAGTTACTTGAACATAATTCATATTTTTGATCAGACATATAAACCAAATCTGTTGTTACATTACTACTTGGAACCCATCCCAATATTTCATCATAAAAATAAGCTGGTGAAGTGATTTTAAAATAAGGGCCAATCTATCCACTATCTTCATCAATAATTTCAGGGCTAGAATCTAAAGTAATACTTTTAGAAGTTAATTTAAAGTCATAAGCATCAATATGACCTTCAGTCAAGTCAATTCTCATACCTGAACCCGGCTTTTCTGATATACCTGGGCTTGCTGGAGTTCCAGGCATATAATTACCTGACTATATCGATCCATTAGTACCATCAAATAAAATGCGGCCTTCGCCTGAACGCCCCATAAATGCAGTACCATCCTCCATAAAAGCAAAGCTCATTTCACCATCGCGGAAACCATATAAGCCAGTCTATGAAGCAATTGTCCCTTCAACTGAAGAGCCTGACCAATCACCCAACATTACACCAGAAAATTGATTCTAATCATTTTTAGAACCTGCCGCAATCATAGTAGATAAAATGCTTCCTTCGGCGGTATTTAATGCAACAGTAGAGCCATTCCAGCGATCTATCATCGCAGAAGGATAGCGGTTCTTGGTAATAATTAATTTCTAATACCATTGTTGATTATATTTATCTTGACCAACCAAAACTGTTTCTGGCATTCCATCAACATACATTACCGGTGGAAATAAAAAATATTCATTTTGATTATTTTTATAAAGCTATGGAGTATATTTAGTACTTTCTTTAACAGTTTTCCACTCTTCTCCATCATTATACAATAAACTCCAAGTACTTGCAACTTCTTGCCCAGTATTATTAAAAAGTTTTAATTTATCTTTATAATAATAAACATAACCAGAAGAATCATAAATAATACTTGTTGGAACAGCAGCCATTGAATAGCTATCACTGCTATTATAATTTTTAATAATAGGAATAGAACAATATGTAGTTAATTCCATCCCATTCTAATAAATTTTTGCTTGCAATACTGCGCCACTATAGTCATTAGTAAAATCATAATCTTTGTTTAAGCTTACAGTCCTTGTTGCAACGCTTGGCCGCCCAGGCACCTTAACATAAACGCCTAAGTTTAATTTATTAGTATCTTCTGGAATAGCACTAATTTCTATATTAGTACCATCTAATTCTATTTCTTCATTATTTTCATAATTAAATAATTTAGCTGTAACCTTAATAACATGATTTTTATTATCATAAATTAAATAAGGCTCATTACAAGGATCAATATTTAAAGTTAATGTATAAGGGCTACCTGAAGTTCCAGAAGGGCCAAAATGAAATTGATAATTTGTGTTATATGATATACCAGAAATTGTTGTGTCTGCAATAATAGAATTATTTAAATAACTTTGTGAATAAAAAGGAGATATTCCATAAACAAAATAATTAGTGTAACCATCCGCAGTTCTAACAATGCGCTTGCGTACAGTTAATGAAGAATAATCTCTTTCATAAACGGCAACACTATAATCATCTATAGTATTTCCAACTGTTACAGTAATAGGTACATAATTTGTTTGAACATAATATTCTTTATTCTTTTCAAATTCATTGGCTGTAACCATATGATAACTACCACCCTCATCAGTATAATACATCCGAGGAGGAATGTTTTTTCCTATGGCCTCTTCGGGACATTCCCATTTTAAATAGCTATTTTCACTATATATATAATATTCTTTATTAAGCTAAAACTTAATATCAGTAGTTAAAACATATTTAGGAACTATTTCCCAATCATAATAACTATCATCAAAAACAGTTATCATTGTTCCTGTCATTGGAATTATCCAATCAATATATGAAGTAGTAGAATTTTTTAATTCTTCATCATTATAATAAGCTTTTATAATTCGCTTTTCATAAGAATCTCCTAAATTAGCAATATTGCCACCGACATTATAACGATAATAGTTACCTTCACTACCATCTAAAGGCTTTATCTAAAAAGCGGTTAATGTAGCAATTGTTGCAGGATTAACCACATCTTGTTCATTATAAAATGTTAAAATATTACTAATAAAATAATAAGCCCCTTGCCGCACTATTACTTTAATCTATTCTGTAGATTCCAGTAAATTAGGAGAAAAATAATATTCACTTAAATCATTGTTTTTAAATCCTTCATCATCATCGGGTATACGCTCCCAATATAACCCAGAATATGCATCACTTGTTTCAGCACCACGTTTATAGTGATACCAGCGCACTTCCGCATCTCCAAGAGCAACAATATCACTGTAATCTAATGAACGCACCACTTTCTTTGCATCTTGATGCACCCAGCGCAATTTAATCACCTTAGTGTTCTATTCTTCGCTCGCGGCCGCGCTATATGCTTGCGAAGATACTGAAAAAATCTATACTTTATCAGTACCAAATTGAGTTATATCATAACCAAAACATATATAAGGATCATTAACAAATAAGTTTTCACTTATTTCTGGTTTTATGGCTTTACCATTTTTATTTTTAAAACTGCCTGGTTCTTGATAAAACTATAATTCTAATTTAGTAATTGCATTAAAATTTGATATATCAAAGACCTTCTCCTACGGATAAAAACCTTTAAAGTCAAATTTATTACCATTCATATCATCAGAATCTAATATTAATTCATAAACACCAGTCTTTGAAGAATCTTTACTGACAGGTCCATTGAGTGAGGCAGTTAATAATAAACGTAAACCATAATGGCCTTCAACAACATTAAGATTTTGTAAAAGCGAACAAAATTCGCCTTTTAACCCCAATCTATCATAACCAGCAATTGGATAAGAAGGCTCATATTCCCATAAAGTAATTGATTGAATTTTCTAACTATTTAATTCAGTACTACTAACATATAATATTGAAGATTCGGGAACTGGAATATATTTTAAATTTTTATTATAAAAGTCATAAATATTAGTTTGGGCGATAGCAATTTTTTCAGCATTAAGATTATTTTCTTTTTGCAAATTATCATAATCATTATAAAGCACTTTTAACTGCTCATATATTTCATCACTAATAATATCTCGATTATTAGCAACTAATACTGAAATTTCATAGCAAATCTCACTCATAGTAGCTTGGTGATCGGTTTGTTTTGTTTCATCCATACCATAGTTAGCTATTAAGCCCTTTTTTTTGATAGGTATATCGATAATATTTTCTGTAATATCAATAATCGTTCCAAAAGGAGATGTAAATGTATATGATGTTGAACCACTATACATCTTTTTACCAATGATTAAACACTGTTCTTCTCGATTATTATTTGGTACAATTACATATACCTAATCATTTTCCTAATATGAAGTATTTGAAGAATATGCGGCAAACTCTACTGAACCATCATTGACAGTATAAATACCATTTTCTGCATCAGTGGCATCTACTATTTTACAAATTAATGTTGCATTAAAAGATAAACCCTAAATACGTTGACTCACGATCTCATCAACTGCCGCACAAAAAGTTTCTTCATAGTTAATACCCATATTATATTCACTCCTTTCTCTCTTAAATCCTATTTTATTATAAAAATTTTCATAAATTATTTAATCATATTAGTCCAAATAAAAAAGAGGAATGAGCTTGTTACACTCATTCCTCAAAAGAATTATTGAATTTTACTATTTACATATTGCGCCGCCGCATTAACCAGATTATTGAAAGCGTCTTCAATTTCACTACTATTGGTTACACTTGGGAACGTGGCTTGAATTTCAACATTTTGCTTTAATTCATTTTGCAGTTGTCCCTTAATTTGTGCCGCGACTTGTTGCGCAAAAGATGCATAGCGAATATTGCGATTAATTTGATTATTCATATCGCGTACTATATTTACAGAATCAAGAATATTGGCAGTGTCCTTTTTATTTAAGACTAATTCTTTTTCATGAAGAAGGGCAACTTTGCCATCAGAAGTCCCCCAGTCGCCAGTGTATCCACCTGTGTCATATTTACTACCAAAATATAATCCGGGAGCCAATTTTGCCCAAAAAGGGCTAAGTAATGTACTATTATTATTTTTATTATTTGAGTTTGAAACAGAAGACTATATTTTAACTTTCTTCTTTCTTCCTAACATAGCATACTAAGATTCTTTTCCATGATTATAAAATTCTTCAATAACATCATCTGCATCTGAGGTATCATATCTACGTTCAGGTAAAAGAACAGTACGATAACCTCCAGAACCTCCTCCACTGGACTTTTTACCTGAATCATTTGCATTTCCACTACTGCCACTAGTCCCACTATTGCTCTCATTGCCAACCATATATCCGCGATATTCTCCCCCGGCTTCGCCAGTATAGCTAGGCTTCCAATCCCAATCAATTTCAGGGGGATGTTCCTTAAAATAATCTTCCCAACTATCATACCCAGCAGGTACTTCATAAGAACTTAGATTCCATTTTTCATTCGCGGCCATCATATCTCTAATAGCACTAAGATATGTTTCTTTCCAAGTTTGAATAGTGTCAATAACTTTTGTGATACTATCAGAAATGTCTTTCATAAAAGAATCCATATCTTTAGCAAGGTCTTCAGTTTTACCATTAACCCAATCAATATTGACAATAACATTATTACTGAAATTATCACTATCAATTCCTGCCGATTCATTGGCTTTACGAATAGTGTCTTGTAAATCTTTATACTAGTTGATTAATTGTTCTGGCGCATCTTTAACATCATTCATTAACTTAGTTATATAAGTTAAGAAATCAGTCATAATACCTTCATCAGCAAATACTGTATCAGCTAATGTAGAATTGCTGTCAGCCAAAGCTTTATCAAATTCAACAGCAAGATATTGCAATTTATCATAATAGAATTGATAAATCTTCCAAGCTTTTTCTTGATAATCGGCTGCATTTTTATCAAGTCCGCCAAGTTCTTCAAACATATTGTTTAAAGCATCAATTACCTGAGACTCCATTTCATCGCGGTAATCTTTTGCGGCTTCTTGCATATCATGCAACTTATCTTCATAATTTTGTTCAGCTTCTGCTATTTTATCTTGGTCAGCAGTATAAACATAACCCCAGTTACCTTCAGAATCTCGCTTCAGCTAGACCGTATTCTTAGCATTGCGAGCCTCTTCCAAAGCAATTTCCGCAAGTAATAATTCATATCGCGCACGCGCATGATCTAAGTCATACTGACTCATTAACGCGCCTTCTTCTTGATATTTTAATATTTCTTTTTGGAAATCAGCTAATCGACGTTTCGCTGAAAGATTGCTAGTATCATCAATCTCTTTATCAATTTCACGATTTAACTTGCTAATTTCATACCAACGGTCGAAATCATCAAGATAACGCTCGCGCACATCATTAACTTTATCAAGCTTGTCAGCCATTGCATCTAAGCCATCAACAAAAAGATTATCTTTGAAGTGCTGTATAATAGCTTCAACTTTACTTTCAAAAAATTCTGTTGCAGCTTCAATTGTACTCTGCCAAGAGGAAATGAATGCTTCATAGGCTTCTTCACTTGCGGTTTCTAGCTCACGAACTTTTTCTTGCCAGAACAGAATATTTTCTTGATCCCCTTGCTCCACCGCACGAGCAAGAGCCTCTTTAGTCTCTGCTAATGCTTGATTATAAGTATCGAGACGCTTTTTATTGTTATCAATCGTAGCGATTGAAGTATCCATTCTTTGCTGTAAAAGTTTTTGATAAGTGGCGAAATCTTTGGTATTCATACCGAGCAATTCCATTGTATCACTGAAATGCTCAAGTACACTACCATAAGTTTCAAATCGACCTTCAGCTTCATCAAAACGTTCGGTCATCTTATCAATGGCTTCATTAAATTTCTCTTCAACCTCTTGCACTTTATCAAGCATCTTGAGGTTAAGCTCTAAAAGTTTAGACTGATAATCTTTAATAGTGTCCCATTGGTCTTGTGTTAATTCAGTAAGACCATATTTCATTGCACTATCATAGATTTTTTGAATGGCATCTTGATATTCTTTAGATTGTTTCATGTACTCAGGGATATAATCGCCCATTTTATTAATCTGTATATCAATATTTAATGTGCGACTCCGAGTAAGTTTTTCAATTTCATACTCTACTCGTTCAATTTCCTTTTCTGATAATTCAATCTTAAAATCAACCTCAACGGTTATGGCTTCTAATTCTAAGTCAACAATTTGATTATAGTAATCAATTAGTTTATCATATTCATCTTGCCATAAATCATGAGTTTCTTCGTATTGATTAAGTGCATCTACTTTATCTTGATAAGCTTTTTCTGCTTCATCGGTAAGTGAAGCGTTAAACTCTGCAACCCAACCCGCAACAAGAGAATCATAATTATTGACATTACCACGAGAATCAAATGTTGCACCAAATGCCGCAAGAGCTTTTTGATCATCAATGAGATTATCATTGATTTCAGTCATATATTGCTTTTGGGCTTCCGCAAGTTCTTTGGTCTTCTTTATCTCCTCTTGAATAAGAGCAACCTTGGTCATACCATAGGCTCGATCACGAGCTTTAGCAACACGGTCATATTCTCGTGTTAAATCTTCAAGAGTGTTCTTTATTTCATGATAACGCTCAATTTCATTTTTGTTAAGCTTAGGCTCTTTCTTATCAGAACCTCCACCACCGCCACTACTCTTTTTAGGATTCTTAGTGCCGCCACCATGAGAACTTTGCTTAAATTTAAAATTACCACCACTACTTTTAGTAGCACTAATAACTTTTAAAGTGGGCGCACTATAAGTATCTTGATAGGTTTGTGGAACCGCTTCATATCTAATGGTCGGAACTTTCGCCGTTATCATCTAACCAAAATCACCCGCAGCAGGACCTGTTACCGGAGTATTATACTCAATTTTTGGAACTAAGTCATTTTTGACCATTTCCTATTGAGTGTCATTTTCTGTAACTTCTGCATCAATGCCCAAAGATGACAAATAAGATTCTGCTTCTGCCGCAGTCATTCCTGCAGCATTAACCATATCGCTTAAACTTTGTAAAAACCCATCAATGTTTAAATTAGCTCCAATTTCTAAATCTTGAAATTGCATTGCATCCATAGCAGATTCAACTTCAAATAATTGAGATTTAAATTCTTCTAAATTAGTAGAATCTATATGAGCCTCAATATCTTGACGAGCTTTTTGTTGCAATGTTTCATAAGCTTCAGCCGAACCTTCAGCAGCTTTTTTCATTAACTTAAGATTATCAGTATCTCTTAAAAAGCCAGTAGAGAAAGACGAATTATCCATGTCTAATAAATCGCCATAAGCATCAGCTAAATCTTCAGTAACTTCAGCAACCTCTTGGATTGAACCAGTTTTTAAAATATTAAGCCAATCATCATAATTTTCAGTAACATCTTGAATCGCATCATCAAAGCGTAAAACAGCTTCTGAGATGTTTCCTAATGCAGTTTCATTATTTTTAACATTTTCAGATAATTCACCAAATTCACCAGAAAGTTCATTTAATGTATCTTTTAATGAAGAAAATACCTTTTCATCAACATCTTTATCCAGATTTGCAACCTAAACACGCTCTAAGTTTTGATTATATTCATCGATAGAAATTAAACCTTGTTTATATAAACTATTTAATTCGGCCTAAGAATTGGTTATTGAAGCAATCATTCCAGAAGTTTCAACTAATTTATCATTAGTTAAGCCAATCATCTCAGCTATCATCTGGAATTGTTCTTTAGTTAATTCAAGTTCTGGATTTGTGCTGTAATCTTCAAGAAGCTACATTGCTCCTTCTATATCTTCAAATCCAAAATCTTTATAAGCTTCAGCATCAAAACTACTTAAATAATCTAATCTTGCACGACCTAAATTCTAAGCATTATTGCCAACTGCGCCCTAACTTTCTACATTATTATCGATTGTAGAACTAGTATTTAAAATCCATTGAGCTAATTGACTATTACCAAAACCATATTCATTATGCGCATTATCAAGAACTTCTTTAAGAGCAATGCCATAGTCCTATTGCTATTGTCGTAATGCATCTAAAGTAATATTATTAACAGCTTCATTAAATTCATTAGCAAGTTTTGTTAAAGTATAAGTTCCAGAAGCATTTTTAGAAAAATATTCTTCAACATTAATTCCAGCTTGTTTTAAAGTATTAAATGACTCAGGAGTAATAACATCGCCAAGGTCTAAACCATTACCAATGATCTTTTGAAGTTCTTGTGCTTGAGTTGCTATATTGGTTGTGGAGACATTGTAAGATTTATCTAAATCTTTAACCTATTTGATATAAAGTTCAAGGCCTTTACCAGTAATATTATATTGTTCGGCTAAATCTGCTAATTGCTATTCAGCATTTTCACTTTGAAGATCTATATTATTTAAACCTTCAAAAAATCCCAATAGACCTTCAGCATTATCTACATTTTCTTCTTCAATCTGCCCAATTTCTGGAGCGCCAACTTCATTAAAAACTTTTTTAGATTTTTCTTTTACGTTTTCTTTTGCATTAGCAAGTCTTTGTATTTCCTATGCAGATAAACCTTCAACATTAGTGGCTTCATCCAATTTTGCTTTTGCCGCTGCTACGCTATCACTAGTTGTTTCTGCGCTTTTAACTAAAAAGTTAATTAATTCTTGAACAGAAACTCCATAAGTCTCCGCGAGTTTTTCAAAATCTGTTGCATTAGTGCCTAATATGTTATAAAATGATTCTGATTCTCCGCTTGCAAGAGTAGCTAATTCAGCTTGAGTAAGATTTGCAGTATAATTACCAAATTTAAAGGTGCCATCTTCTTGATATGCTGCAGCCATAGCATTTGCAAATTTAAGGCTACTGGGAGATACTTCTTCTAAAGCTGCTGCAGCTTTAGCTGCTGCGCCCTCCATATTTTTTAAAGCTTCTCTAGTTGCTAAAACACTTGCCACCCATTCGGCAGTAGCATATTTTATTTCACCATCATCACCTTGATAAGCAAATCGTACTCCACCATCATGATTTTGTAAAGCATTGGACATAAGAGGTCCTTTACCAGTTTCTTCTTGAATAACTTTCCAAATATCAGCATAGGTAGCATTGCCTTGAACTCCATTGATACGAATACCTTTTCCATAAATAGCAGTATTTCGGTAATATGCAGTGTCATAGGCTGGCGTTGAATTTATTCCTTGTGAAGCATTCATGCGATCATTTAAAATGCTTACATATTCTTCATATTTCTAATTATAAGTGTCAGAATAAGCTTTTCCTGCAATACCAATTTCTGTATTACTCGCTTCTCCGCCTAATCTTGAATTAGCAATAATAATGCCTGCATTTTTAATCTGCGCCGCGGTAGTTGTTGTTTCTTGAGCTAAATTTTGAACAGTATCTTGGTAACTTACAATATTATCTATAGTTTTTTCTGTTGCAATACCTAAATTAAGAAGTTTCTATCTAAACTCATCTTTAGTTAATGGTTCAGCAAATTCTTCAATATTTTGAAGAAAATCATCAACTTTCACTCCAAAAATCTAACGGCTTAAATTTACCGCATCAGAATTGTCTTGAGCTTTACTTGCATAAGCACTAGCACTTAAAGATGCTGCATTTAAAGTAGAACCAAATCCCTCTAAAGATTTAATATAATCTTCTACTTTTTCTTCATCTAAAGTCAAAACACCATTATCTCGACCTATTAAGAATTGACTTAATTCTGGATATTTTTTTAATAAATCAATAACATTGTCATTAACATTTTTTAAAGCTTCATTCCATTCATCCGTGCCTTTAACACATTCATCTAAAGTTTTACGGACTTCCTTATATCCATCAAAAGCTTCCTAAATCTCTTTAGCTCGATTAGCAACTTCTTCAGAAGAATCAGCCATTTCTTGAGATGCTTTTGCTGCTCTTTCCGCCGCTTTAGCATCAGCATTATAAGCATTAGCAAGAATAAATGCGATTGCTACCACTGCGGCTATAGCTGCAAGAGCAATCATAATCTTTGCATTAAGTAAACTCTAGACTGCCGCAGCTTTTGTTGTATCTTCTGCCATTTCCTTTAAGGATATGCCAGCACTTTTTGCAGCCAATTTTAAAAGGAAAGTTGACTTACTCGCAGTATCAAATATTCTAACAGCAGAACCTAAAGTAGCACTTAATAATGAGATAACTGATACTACTTTTTCCCAAGCTGTAGCATCAGGATTATTAAAAACATTAATAACTCCCTATACACTTGAAACTATAGATCCTAAATCCATTACCACTTGACCAACTTCAGTAACTCTCTAAGACCAACTCTTCAGATTATTATCACGAGCTTCTTTAAGCATCTTCAAGGCAGCTGCTTCCTCAAGCGCAGTATTTATTTGACCTTGCCGATAATTTTGCGTCGCCTTTCCTTCTTCCACTGCAGCTTTATAAGCTTCTGTATCAGTAGCACCATTTTTAGAAGAATCTGCTATCTATTTTACATTACCAGTTACATCAAGAGGGGCGCTAGAACCACTTAATCCCAATATCTCTTTAAGCTTTTCAATCTTTTCTCCTTGTAAATCATCAGCCGCATCAACAACTTCTAAAATTCTATCTCTAATGCCCTTTAAATTTTCTAAAGGATTTTCATCTGCTTCATCAAATAGCTCGTAAAAGCGCTTTAATTCTTCTTCTGGTAAATCTTCATAACTTTTAATAATTTGATCTAATTCATTACCATAAGCTTTAACTCTGTCAATATCTGCTTGAGTTATTTCTTCTTCTTCAGGCCGATTATTAATATCTTCAGTAATTTTTGTCCACTAATTATCAAAAACTTGTAAACGACCCGACTAAACTCCTAAATGTGAATCAAATTTCAAATTTTGGAATTCAGACTATAATTCCTAATTTAACTGATTTAATTTATTCTTAACATTTTCCTTAACAACATCTTTTTTTGCCTAAAACCATTGATCAAATTTTACATCATCTTCTAATTCACTATATCCAAGATTTTCAACTCTTGCAGCTTCTTTTTTACCTTTTTTAGTTTTTGTACTTTTCTATTCAGCAATATACTATTTTCGTGCTTCAGTTAAAATAACTCTTTTTTCTTTATTTTGGTATTCTTTCTATAATTCAAGTCTAGCGGTCTTTTCGCTTTCTTTAGTTACCTCTTTAGCTTTTTCAGCTAAATCAGCCATAGATTTAACCTAATTTTGCAATCCACGTAAACCATCCAAACGAATTTGCACTTGTTTCAATTGCTCATCGTTTAATTGGTTTTGATATTTTACCAATGATTCTTGGATATTTAATTCCTACATGAGTGCTTTAGATGAAGCAGCAATTTTTAAATTATCAGAACCCTCATATTTTCTAGCAGTTTCTTTAGCAATATTAACAGCTGCCAATTTACTTTCTTCAAATTCTTTACGTCCTTTTGGAGTCAATTGCCTAATACTATTAACAGTGTTTCTTAAACCGCTTGCAATTTCTTTCTAAAACACTTTAGTTGCAATTCCACCAACAGTAAATAAGACACCTTTTAATCCACCCAAGCCATTAATAACATCAGCAATTAAACCAATCATATCTGAAAAGGTATCAGTTAAAGCAATAAAAGCATCATCTTTTAATAATTGATTATAAATTTCTTCTGCTGCAGCTTGCACTCTCTTAGAAGCACCAAGCCAACTTTCTTCAAAAATCTTAGCTTGATTGTCTAATTCGCCAGTCGAATTCTTCGCAACACCAACTAATTCTTGAAAATAATCCCAATTATTCATTAAAGTAATTAACTGATTATACTGACGCACACCAGCAACAGTTTGCGCCAAAGCCATTTGTTGATCTCGGCGTAAAGTAGTCCATTTATTACCCAGCTCATTCAAGATAGTATCCATATCTTTCAATTCGCCGGAAGTGTCTTTAATATTTATACCAACTTTACTTAAAGCTTCAGAATATTTATTTAAATTAGTGCCATCATCTTGGGTTTCTCCAAGAGTTAAGCCTTGGATACGAGAGAACAATGTACGTAATGCAGTACCAGCTACATCAGCACTTTCACGAGTAGTAGCTGTAATAGTTGCTAAAGCACTAGATGCATATTCATAGCTTAATCCAATAGTCTAAGCAACTGATGAGAATTTCTCTAAACCTGCAGTTATTTCATCGGTGCTGGAAGCTGTGTACGCGCCTAACTTAACTAATACATCTGCAAAATATTCAAGATTATTCGACCCTTGTGCAAAGTTATTCCATACTGCAGTCATCTAACTGGAAATCTTTTCAGAGGCTTCGCCAGTAACATTAGCCATTTTTACAGTAACGTCAGTACGCCTTTTAACTTCTTCATCACTTAAGCCCTATTGATAATAAATCAAAGAAGCATTAGTATAATTAGTCGTAGTTGTACTTAAAGCTTTTGCTGCTTTATTAGCTTCAACCGCAAAGTCCTTCATTTGTTCGGCACTATAACCAGTAACAATACGAATATCATTTAAAGACCTGTTTAAATTCTGCGCATAATAATAAGCTTTTTGTATACCGCCCATTAAGCCATGTATAATACTGGATGATAATTGCCATCTTGCGCTGTTTGCTAACGTAACGCCAAGTTCTTTTATTTTGCTGTTTACACGAAAGATAGGGGCTTCAGCATGAACTATGGCGTTTGCCACTTGATTAAATGCTTCTACTCCTTGCTCTCCTAATTTTGACAATGAAATCGCATAATCTTGCAGACTTGTTTTGCCCTATTTTAAAGAACTATTAAACTTATTTAAATCTAATTTGCCGGTTTTAACATTAACTGCACTTTCAAGCTTTGCTTGTAATTCAGCTGCAGCATGCATACCTTCGCGCAAATCTTCATTTAATTTTAAAACTTCATTACCTATTGGCAAACCTGTAGTACCAAATTTAGCTAAATTATTTAAAGCCTATTGCAACGATTGTATCTCACGCTTTGCTGCATTAGCGTCTGCAGTAAAAGATAAAGATACATTTAATTGTTTTGCCATATAATAAATATGCTCCTTTCTCTCTATATACGAAAAAAGCCTTACAGTATATTAAATACCATAAGGCTTTTAATATCCTAATTTTATTAAAAATTAGAACGGATTAATAAATTACTTTAGACCAAGTAAAGGCGCTATCTGTTTCAAAAGTTCTAGATTGTTTGGATCTGCAAGTTTCTTTTGAATTTCGTTAGCATCAAGATTTAACTGACTGTAATCTTGAGAAATTGTATCCATAATACCAACTGTAGAGTTCTGATAAGCATAAATTGAATCAACCATTTTGTTAATTTCCGCAAGGAGTATAGAATACTCGTTAATTGGCAGATAATCCATAAGCTTACTCATAAAACCAGAACTAATAACTAAATCATAAAGTTTAGAGGGATTTTCTAATTGTTTATCAGTAAAGGTTATATTAGTATACTTACGAATTATTTCAAGCGTAAGATATACTTCTATTTTTACAGCATTAGAAAATTCCTTTTGCGCATCATGAGAATTATTAATTACAGTAGCAATAAGATCAAGCTTATCATCTATTGGAAGATATTGCTTTACTTCAATAGTCTCATTATTATAATCAAAAGTTTTTATATCTTGATTTTTGCTTAAACCAAGTTTTGTAAAAGATACCTTTGCCATTATATATTTCTCCTTTTACTCTATATATAAATATTATAACATAAAATTAATTATCTGTCAATTTTATATTTTTTAAATCGGTTTGAGATAAATTAATAGGCCCAAACAATGCATCTTTATAATTTTTAGGTAAAGCTTCATTAGCAGCATTTGCAATTAAATCTTGTATAATTGCCTAAGTTGGAATAACTCGAATTTCATCTTTATTTATTGGATTATTCCATACCAAAAAATCTGCTCCTCTTCCCTTAAAAATATCATTTAATTTAGCATTTACATAGCGAGTACCATATCCGGTTAATTCATATATAGCTCGAATTCTATAAAATAAAACTGGACTTTCATTATCAGGGATTCGATTTTGATGATTTTCAAAACAAGTTATCATTCTACAAAAATGCCCTATAATATCTTCTTGCTATGCCGCAACTATTGTATAAACACGAAATGGATTAGTCTAACCAAAATGTAATTGTGAAGTAGAAATATAATTCTTTGCCGTAAAAGTTGCACCAGATAAAGCTTTAAGAACTTCTTCAGCTTGAGGTTTAAGCTTTAAATCGCTTCGTATTTCTGTTATTGACTAAAAACTATTAATATCAATTTTACCCTAAACCGATGGCATGTATTCAGCTATTTTATCAATATTCTATTGATTATATTCTTTTAAACTTTTCTACATAATTTGATACATTTCATTATATTCATTTTGCATTATTTTATTTGTCTCATCTACTAGCTACTTTGTACCTACAATATGTGATCCACCAACATTAATTATGCCTTTATTTGATTTTTTTACTTCTGAATATTTTCTTCCAGACATTGCCGCCTCATAAGTATTTAAAATTTCAGTTAAGCCCTATTCCAAATAAGAACCCAATTTATAAGACAATACTTCCTAATCAGTGCTTTCTTTAATTTTATTTAATAAATTAAATTCAAGTATATGAGGATTTGCTTCATATAAAGCCTAAATTAATGCTGCATATTCATCCTCAGCCCAAAATTTTTTCATTATATCTTTAGGATTTTTCTTTGGATTTTCCTATAATTGTTTCTAAAAAAGCTACTAATATTGTTTAATTGCTTTTAAAAAATTTTCTATTGTTTTTGCTTTATCATTTAAAGAATTATTTTGATAATGCTGTCGCTATTTGTCTTTAATCTAATTTATTAAATTAGTATAAATATTATTTAAATTGTCCGCAGTATTTATTTCATCTTTTTTTCTTGTTTTATAAATATCTTTCATTTGACCTAAAAGGCTCACTTATTTTCCCTCCTTTCTTATAATAAAAAAAATAATGGGGGAAGATTTCTCTTCCCCCTTTTTTATTCTTGAGAACCAAGCTCAAAATCTAATTCTTCAAAAACCTTCTTAGGCTTTTTCTTTGTTATCTTAGCCGGCTTTTCTTCCTCAATGCTAATCTTTTCTACTTCTGGTTCTACCACCTTAGTAGCATTTCCCACACTTGCTTTTTTGCGAGAGTGTATAATCATTAATCTATGAAATACTCCTCATGAGCTTTGATATGATCGGTCTTAAGACGTTCGATATCAGAAGCGCCTGCAGTTTCAATAATCTGAATTGCGGCGAGGACTTTCTTAGTCTTGTCGAAACGAGTATAATCAGGGAATGCATCCATAGTAAAGGTAAAGGTAGAAGGATCGCCAGAAGATGCCATTGTGAAAGTAAAGTTGGACTGAATCTTGCAGTTAGGAATAATAAATTCCGCAGGCATATCAACACCATTGCGATCACGGAACAGAGTAGAAGCTTCAAGGTAGTAGTTACCACCAAACTTATCGGCAGTAATTTCAATCTGCTGCGCGCCACTTTCCTTAGCTACGTAATAGTCTACCAATACAACGCAACCAGCCTTGAAAGGAGTGAGATCATCAGCCTCAGCACCTTCAGCATTACGAGTAATAGGCAGAGTAATCTTATAACCAGAATAGGTTATACCTTCAACTTCTTCAGTAACTTTCACATAAGTATTCTCAGCTTCCTTATTGCTGTAACCTTCAGGCTTAGCAGGAATATAGGGCTCAGTGGCAACTTCGTCGCCATCCATAAGCATAACATAAACCATATCCTCATTATTATCAGCAAAATAGGGCTTTTCTTTCAAATAGATAGTAACCTTATCAGTACCTACTATAACCTGGTCAGTTTGCTCGGTTGTATGAACGTAGATGGGAGCGCCCTTACCAGCTTCAATAAGACCGGCACCAGAAAGAATCATGAATCCCGCAGGGGAAATCAGAGCATCTTCCATGGTGAAGGTTACAGTGCGTTCGCCTTCCCACGCTACGAGACGAGTATTGCCTCGTCCACCTTGCGCGTAAACTGTAGTTGCAGCGCCTTCCATACTAGAAGTCTTTAATGTATCAAAATAAATAACAGGTTCATTTTTATAGAATATTTTATTACCCACTTTTTGAGGTGCTTTCGCCTTTAACACGACGTCACAAATCTCGCGGACACCAAACTTCATAGTGTTTTGTTCCTCCTTAATATTTAATGAATATTTTTCATCCAATTATCGGGTTGTTGATCCGGCTTACCTCCCGCCAGTCTAGTTCGGACATCAAGGTCCCAATTAGTATACAGAGAGAGTCTTTCAATTAAATCATACATCTAAAACATAGTTAAATCTAAAACATCATGTAAAGACATTGAGTTAAGCCCTACTGTTAGGATGGATGCGTATTGGGCAAAGATGCTGCCCGCACCCTCTCCCTTCTCCGCTGCAACTCGTTGCCGCCCTCGCATGAGCTTTTCTGCAATTTCTCTTGCTTTAGCATCTGCGGGATTGAAAGCAGTTTCACCCATCGCCCCGGAATTAACACAAAAAATTTGACGTAAAATTTCTTGAAAGGAATCAAAATTACCCTCATCTAATATGATATTTGTATCTTCTTTATTAAAAAAAATTGACCGAGGAGTAAAGCTAATTTTATAACTCGGACATATCATATTTAATAATTGTTTCACATGTGTTTTTTTATCTTGTCCTTCTGGACTGTTTAAAAGTGTCATGACAATCTAAAAATTATTAACCGTAGCTAATTCTTCTTGATTTTCAGCAAACATGCGCTTATCTAAACAAAGAGTTTGAACACCAGTAAAAAAAGGCGTTTCACCTAAATAAGCTATCTCCCTAATTTTCGGCTAGTGAATCATTAAAGGACATTCAGGCACCGCAATATCTATACCAGACATTAAGGCTAGCCGCAAATCCATAATTAATCTCCATCTTCATCATCAGGTCCAACAGTATCCATACTAAAATAATCGTTTAAGAATACTTTCTCATCCTGCGGCGTTAACATATTCTTTTTATCTTCTTCGCCGTGTACAACACGATACATTAAACACAATCCTGCATACTCATCATTAAGTACTATTTGGTTACAACCCAAAAATTCAGTTAATCCAATTCCAGTCAACCTTTGATTATTTAACATAGAATCAATTTCCGCTGCAATTTTATAGGGCCGCAATTTAAAATCTGTTAATTGCCATTGATCAAAATGACAAATAATATCTACCTCTAATACATTATCTCTAAATTGCGGATTCGTCACATTTGTTAAAAAGTTATCAAAAGAAATAATTAAATAAGCAAAAACCTCAGAATCAACATAAAGCTTTGGTACTATTTTTATTTGCTTACCGAATAGCGCAATACTCTAATCTTCAGTTAAAGCCGGTTTAGTTAAAGCGTCTTTTGAAGGATAATATAACAATTTTTTTAATCGAGTATCGGCCAAAATTTTATCTACAATAATAGCCAAATCTTTTTCTAATGATAAAAAAGAAGACTTTGGCTCAATATAGCTTACAACTTTCATAACACTTTTTTCTCCTTTATCTCATTAAAATAGGGACTCAACCACTATTACTTTCTCAAAATCACCATAACTTAATGTAAACTATCCACTAACAGGTTTTAGCCACATTAATTCAATACAATGCTCATCAATTTCCCAGCATTGTAATGGCAAATCAGTTTTTATTTTCCAATCAGAAATCATAGAGCCAGTAAACTGATATCTATATCTCTTCTTAGGTTTAATAAATGTTTCACCAGTAATAGCATCCTCTACTTCTTCAGTATTGGGATTCTTTTCTTCAACTACTAGCCCACCCACAATACCATTTTCTATATCATCTTCAACTTTGTTACTATAATATTCTACTGCATTTATTTCTAAAACACCCGGCATACTAATCCAATCTACAGCTTCAACTCGCCAACAAATTTTGTTTTCTTGCACTGGATCATTCTATAAATAAAATTTAGAATATCTGGTAAAATACTTCAAAGTTTCTTCATTTTTAGGCATCAATATATTCAAAGAGTAATTAGGCTCATCAACACTAATTCCATGTTTTTGAATAAAATTAATTTTTGTTTCTACTGGGCCACGAATTGCCGCATGAGTTTTATGCTCACCATCATCATCTTTCCAAGCAATTTCATAAGAACATTTACGAATATCGCCACGAAAGTACGCTAGTTCAGTTAAATCTTGTAAATAAACTAACCAATAAGTATGCGTACCAACCCATTCAAAAACAGTGCCTGGCTAAAATCTGGCTTCAAATCCAATAGAAACAATCTTATCATCATAATCTTGCTTTAATTTATTAGGATTAATTAATGCACGATATGTATTTAATATTTTTGCATTAATATCCCGCACATCAGCAGCCTAGTAAGAATAAAGAGTGGCTTTATCCAAACTGCGGCGCTTGTCTTTAATCATTCTTTCTTGCTGATGATATCCTCCGCGCTATATAAACTATTGGTCACGAGCTTCAACACCAGCATCTTGTCCGGGCTATTGAGAATATAAGCCAAGACGTCCGCGCATCAATGAATTTACATGTGCATTATGCATGTTTTAACTCCTATAATAAATTTATAGCTTCAAAAACAGTTTTTCGATAAGTGTAAAAATCTAAATGTTCGTTAGTTTTTAAGCCTTCTAATTTACTTAATAAAATAGTAAAAGAAAGCTCTGGCGCAAATATTTCATTTAAGCCAGAGATTTCTACAATTATCGTATTTAATTGTTTTAACCAATCTTCCTCATGTTCGCGCATAGGAATTAATTTCCAAATCTAATTAGTTAAACGTAATAAATCTTTATTAATAACATCTTCGACAACAGTAAAACCATATTTAGTCATCATTATCTATCTAATGCGCTCTTTTCTCGCAATATAGACCAATTAGATTCATAAGCACCTCGCGCATTTTTCTTACGGCGACCATAAAGTCTTTGCATATGAATTGATTGGCGCTACGTTTCTGATAATAGCGCTAACATCTTTGATAAATGATTAGCTTGGGAAGTAAATTTAAAATCCGTACCTGAATATTTCATTCTAGTATTTTCAATAGATGCTACCTATCTATTTACCCAAGCGCACATCATTAAAATGGCTATGATATTAATTTCTTCTTCTGTTAAAGATTCTAAAAAATAAGATTTATCAATAATTACATCAGGAACATCATTTGGCCCAGAAGGTATCTTACCCCATAAAACGCCTACAACAAAATCATCAGAAGTTACCATATTTTCTGGAATTGTTTCAGTCTTTATGACATAGGAAGAAATATCATGCCTAGGAAACTCAAACCCTGGCAATGATTCAATTAAAAGATTCTGCAAATCTTTTAGTGTATCTTCTGGAGTCAATTCAATATACATATCATCAGTAATTTTACCAAGAAAGCGATTATATACTTTGGAAAATTCAGTTATTCCATCCACAGTGTAAACTCGCCTCCTATTTATTTATTACTTTACTACTTTATAAACTGGAGTAGTGGGAGCTTCTTCGTTGCTCTTCTTGTAATCAACAGTAGTACGACGTCCAGTAGGTGCTGTATGAGCAGTTTCGGTATTTTCCTTCTTTTCAGTCTTTGTAAATACTTCGTCAGGCTCCTTAGATTCTTTATCATGTTGAATAGCAGCAGCAACATTAAAGCCAGTCTTCTTTTGCAAAGCCTCAATCTTACGAGTGTCGGTCAAAGGCAAAGACACAGAATACTTCTTAATCAAATCCATTGCGCCAACAGGAGCATAATCGAGAGCATCGAGCCACTGGTCAAGAGGGCCAGTTTTAATCAAATCTATAATGTTCTTTTCTGACATCCAATATTCAGGAGTTGCATAAATATTTAAGCTATTAATTGCTTCATCACTATCAATCTGCAAAAAATTCGCCATTAATTCACGACCACCAGGTTGATAAGTAAGCTTTTCTAATTCTGCATAAGAAATCTTCTTACTCTCACCGGGCGCAAATTCTCTACGAATATTCTCTTCTGGAATTTTATAAACTACTATACTAGCACTACGATTTTTTACATTAAAAATTTTATTACCAACCATTTTATTATCTCCTTTTTCTCATAGCAAAAAATGGGAGAAAAGGGATACAAAAGTATCCTTTTTTCTCCCCTTATATTAAAAATTACGGATTATCGTTGCCAACAACAACATTAGACTGCCAAGCGACACTGGAAGCACCATCAAGATGCCATGTATCCATTTGACCCATAAGAGCGGTATCAACATAAGCGCAAATGTTATTAGCCATCATGCACACTACGCCAACCTTCTTATAAACCTGAATTTCACGAGAGCGGTCATAGTTATTATATTCATCAACAATAGTATTGCCTTCAAAGGCCACCTTCACGGGCTTGCCATCGGCGCCAGTAGGAATAATCCAAGCATAACCAGGATCGATAACCTTCTTTTCATTAGTGCCATCTTCAAAGCCCTGCTCAAGAATAATGACCTTCTTGCCCTTGTAGCTGGCAAGACGACCGGTGCGCCAAAGCTCATCTTTCATAGCCTCAGTATAGCGCCAAGCTTCTTGAGGAATCATATTGACAGCAAATTCATAAGTACAATAGATAGTAGGTTCGCCATAAGCAGAAGCAATGGTTAAAAGGCGATCAAAGGAAGCCTCATCAAAACCAGCAGCCGCAACACGGTTTGCAGGAGGAAGCTGATTGATAGAAGCCTTCAGAGCAGCACCAATCTCCTTATAAATGAGTTCATCCATACCTTCCATAATAATAGCGGTAACTTCAGCGAAATCAACACGACCATCGAGGAACTCTTCAAAGCCAATCTGAGCGGCGCCACCAATCGCACTAGTGCGCACTTCAAAAGCCTCTTCAGCTACACCAAGCTTAAAGACCTCATACATACCAGCAAGGCCAACACGAGTTACAAACTGTTTAGCGCGCTGACGAGTATTGAGCTTCCTGCGGAAAATGGGTTTATCACCCTGCTTGAAAGTCTTAACCTCAGCGAACTGATTATACTGCTCTTCTACCTTCTTGGGGAGAACATCATCAAGAGTCTCTTCAATAATGGAGAAAATCAGATTTTTATTTTCACGATAAAGAGAATAAGAACCCGCAAGTTCATTCATCTCCATACGAAGTGTTTCATTAAGTGTATCATAGTCTAAATTCTTGCCATCCCAGCTATAAGCAACAGGAGAAGCAGGCTTAGCCTTAGCTACAGTCTTCATTAATGCAACAAGATTCTTACGATCTAAAGCCATTATATTTTTCTCCTTTCTTACGCTATGCGCATTAATTTAACGCCTTTTTGACCATCAGGCATAGTATATAGACGTACTACCTGCCACTTCATAGAGCCATCACCAGACTTGCTGAGAATACCATCAGCCGCACGGGGAGAGAGCTCATCACCAAGAGCAAGAGTAGATTCTGCAATCATGTTAGTAGTAAAGATATCACCCACATTAGTCTTAAATACGCGGGGAACCATCTTAGTGCCTTCAGGCATCTTGCGCCCATAATGCTTACCAAGAATATGGAAGGGATCTTCATTATAATGAATTTCATAATAATCAGGGCCAGCAGTTACATCATCATAATTGTAAGTCTTGCCACCAAGCTCGATGCTAGAATCGCCGTTATTATCTACGCCATTGTAGTAACGAGTCTGCTTATCCTCTTCAGGCTTTTCCCAATCATAAGGACTATAAACACGAGCTTCATAATTATCTTTCAGCATAGCGAACTCAGCATCAACCTGATGTTCACGATAAAGCTTAATCTCATTATAAACAAGCATCCATTCGCCCTTACCAGTGAAATTTACCTCACCGCCATTAGCGGCAGCATAATCATATTTTACAAACTGACCATTTTCTAAAATCTTAATATTTTTATTAGCAGGCAGCTAACCATAAATCTGTCCAGTTCTCTGAGCTGAAAGATGGTTAGGTTCTACTTGGCCATAACCATAATCAACATAGCCGCCATTAGCGGAATCTGCCTGGCTAGTAATGTGTTTCTTTAAAAACTCACCCAGCATTGTTTATCCTCCTTAAAACTATTATTCTTCTCTAGATTTTGCAACAGCAAATGCAGCCTTCAACCAAGCAGGAGTATTATCAACTTCGTCATGGTCTAAATTATAGGTAATAGGCCCATTCTCATCTGTTTTCTTTTCCTCATCAAGGTCAAAGCTTACCTTATTGCGGAAACATATTATAGAAAGTTTTGCTTCAATATCATCCAAAGAATAAGAATCAATATGATCAACAACATCTTTCTTATCATCATCGGACAGCATATAAAAGCTATTTATCATAGCCTGCTTATCCTTGCGCTCGGCCGCAACCTTAAACTAAGTCAAAGACTCAACTTGCGCAGTTAACTCATTATTAGTTTCCTGCAAGGCATTATACTGAGCTTGTAAAGTATTTAACTGTTCAACAACAGTATTATACTCTTCTATAGAATAAGAAGTTTTCTTCTTCTTCTTATCTTCCTCATCATCAGATTGAGATTCATTATCAGAATTATCTTTTTCTTCTTCTGACTTTTTCTCATCCTCAGTGGGCTTCTCTTCATCCTCAGAAGGCTCTTTAGTATTCTTTTTCTTATATTCTTCCATATAAGCTGCAACATCGGCTTCTGCGAACTGATTAATAGGAGTATAAGTTTTAGTTACTTCAATTAAAGTGCCAGAAGCTTGAAAACCCTCTGTTTCAGAAAGAGAAAAATTTAAACGATAATACTTTGCATCAGCGCTTCTCAGAACTGCAAATTTTTGGCCATTTTCTTCGCAAATACTATCAATAGTATACAAAGCAGCCCATTCATCAGCAGGATCTTTATAAGTCTTATGAACATAATCCCATACGGCTGACCAAAGACTATCGCCAATATCAACGGCATAAGTATTCAATACTTTCGCTCCTCCTTCATTTAAAATATTCTTTAACTCATTCATCATTGAGAAGAGCTACTCTTTAAACCCATCCTCGAATGAGAATTGAATAGGAGCTGTAATACTAGCCCCTTCAAAGCAAGGTTCTACATCTTCGCCTAAAATACAAAGATTCTAAATTATTGCTTCATTGATAATGAAAAACTGTGGTTTTCCTTTATCATCTTTTGTCCAGTATGCGTCCAAATAATTATCATCAAGTTTCATTGATTGGTTATTTCCCTAATCAATAATACGTTGACATTCAGGATACTGGCCAGTCCATAAATATCCTTCTGTTACTAAATATTCACGCTCTATTGCATCATCATCAAGAAAAATCTAAAACCAAACTTTAGCATTTAAATCAACAAAACCATAGGGCCTTGTATTTTCTTTAAAATTTAATTGGCCATTAGAAATTTCTATAATTGTATTATGTTCTTCAAAATCACCATTACCTTCATTATAATAACCAACAATGGGGCTTCCTGGCAACGAGTTAGCGAGCTTTCGCGCAACTTCTTTAGTGATAATACCTCTGTTGCGATTAGGCTCATCTGAAACATAACAAACCTTTATTTGACATTTAGAAATTAAAGGATTGAGCGGAGTCACGTTAATGAATTCGATGGACTGTTCAATGCCTATACTCTTATGCATTAATATTCCTCCTTAACTCATAGATTCTTTATTCTAGATAGTCTTTTCACTCTTTTGGTCGTCAGATTTTTCAGGACGTCCAACTTCTTTACTATCCTAATTTGTTTGATTTTTTATCTAATTACTTTGCTCTTTGTTACCCAAAATTAAATCACTGCTCATAGTTGAACTCATAAGAGGAGGAATCATAATTTCATATAACTTTAATATATCATTCTCAAAGTGGGCAGAATTCAAAATGAAACTCTAAGAATGTCCAAGAGCAATCTGAGGTAACATCTTTGAGAAACCAATCTAAGATTGTTCTTTATATAATTTTGCTAATTCTTTATAATTATATTGAGTCGTTTCTAACATGCAAAAATTAAAAACGCATTTGCTGTTTTTGTATTTTTGACTTATAATACGATCAAAAAATTGCTCAAATTGGAGTAATAATTTTCTTATAGAAGATTCATCATTAAGAATTGATTTTTCCAAAGATAAATTGCCATCAGTATTAAACAAATTGCGTGAAATACCTAATGCATTATAGACTGAGCGCTCAACCTTCTCTAAATCGTCTTTAGTGGTTGAGGTGTTTTTGTCAGACATATCAATAGAATCAACATCAGTAAATGTTGTTAATACATCAACACCGACTGCACGACGCAACATTTCTACTGCATTATTATGTATATCCCTTGCTTCTTCAATATCAAATATTAAATCGCCATTTTTATCTCGTGGCAATTTTTGTACAACAATTTTTAACAATTGCTGCATTTGTTTCTTGCGATCCAGATCTTGGGCGGCATCCAAGTCAAGAATCGCAGGAATCGCATTCACAAACATTGGTAAGTCATGATGCAATAAATTAAATTTTACAGTATTTTCTGGTTCAAGTAAATACCAACTTCCCTAATTGTCTCCAGCAAAGTCAGGCTGTAATTTACCCTATTTATAAAGTAAATATCCTTTTGAAAATTCATCAGGAAATAATTTTAAGATACGCATACGATAATTAGTATCTCTAAACGTATCAAAATATCTCATGTCAAATTCTATTGCAGGAGTTGAACCAACATTATAACGGGAGCGGCAATAGTCAGTTGGTAACTATTGTAATACTAAATTTTTGTTTATATTAACAATATACCCATAATAGGCGCCACTTTTGACTACTTCTAAAGCTATATCGCCACACACTTTTTTAATATAAGATTTATCAAGAAAATCTAATATACTAGCAAAATTTTTCAGAACTTTCTCGACATTGGCATCTTCATAAACTTTTGGATCTACATACCAATCATAACGATAAAGATAAGCAAAGTAATTACATACTTTTTGATAAATACCATTTATTTCATAAAAAAGATTAGAAATTCTTCGCTGTTCTTTAACATCATGTTCCATTAAAGCTTTAATAACCATGCCTTTATTAATTGCTGGACCATGGTTACCCCTATCTTTTGGATTAGGACAATAGGAACCTAATTGAAGAACAGCGTCTTCAACAGATTTTACTCCAATGCGAACTTTCTTATATTCATTAGGTGCGTCTGTGCGATAATATGCATATCCATCAACCATAGCAAAACCTTTATCATGAATTTGCTATGTGCGGGATTTATTCAAATTACGCACCTCCTTCACCAGCCATAGGCCTTATTCATAATATAATCATAAGAAATGAGATTTTCTTCATTATACGGAATTTCTATTAAATTAAAATCATGCAAAGCGCAAAACCGACGCTTTTGATTATCATTATATTGTTGTTGATAAAAACCTCGTTTACCACCAAATTTACTACTTGGTTGGTAATGTTGTTTACCCTAATATTCAATAATAAAATCAATACGCCCATCATCATCAAAAACAACAAAATCAAAACGCAAAGGACGCCCATTAGGACTTTTTAAATCAGGAAAAATATACTCCATTTTAAAATTTAAACCTGCTTCACGCAGGATTTCTTCGATCTTGATTTCCGCTCGTGAAGCTCGCATTGTTGATAATACCTCGCAACGATATCAGTACAGTCGTATTAAAACTTTTAATAGCTTTATTAGCCATTACTGCAAAATTTTTCATATTTTATTTCTCCCTTAATTAAAAAAGGCCCAATCTTTTGCATTAAACCTTTTACGTTTTTTCTTGTCATCTTCTTCATGTTTAATATAATATAATCCATATTCAAACGCAGAAAATTTATCCTTTCGTATTCCGCGATTTACTTGTTTTAAAATAATATTAATGCCTTCATTTTCTTCACGAAGATTCAACATTTCTTCCTTTAATATGGAAGTGTAATTAAATGGTTTTAAATAATCTGTCCTTTGCTCAGGACTCATATTTTGACCAACTTTTGTATTAAGTAATTTTGCTTTAGCTGTTTGAACATCAATTAAAAACTTTACTTTTCCAGAAGATAACTAAGTTTGTGCATTCGCATGAGCATCAGTATTTAATGGCGCATTAGCTTTAATTAAATACATTGCATCTTGCTCTGTAAAATTAGTTCTATATTTTTTATAATAATTATCCTCATCATTATAAACACCAAAATCATAATAAGTTTCATTTGTTTCAGGATTAACTTGAGTTTTTATCATATAATCTACAAGCCCAATACCTAATCCATTCGCATCAATTACAATACGACGCGCTTTAAATTTATAATATAATTGTTTTAATCTTATTGCTTGATCTTCAAAGTGCTCATCAGTTAATACAAATATGTTAACCAATTTCTTTATTGATGTGCCTTGCTGTTGCGGAATAACATTAAAAACGCAAACAACAGTGTCACATTGTTTGCGACCAACATCCACAGAAAGTATGTAATAAGATTGTTTTGATGCACGTCCAGAAGGCTCATATTCCGGCTAATTCAGGATGCGGTTTCGCTCAAAGATCTCTGGATTGAAGAATGCATCCTCCACTGTACCAGACCACTTACTCTCATATTCTCGCTAAAAGGCACTTTCATTAAAGGTGCCGTCCATACGCAAGTCTTGAACAAAACTTTTATCCAGAAGCTTCATAAGAACTGGGATGCGGTAAGTACCTCCGAGAATAATTGAACGTTCTGGCTTTACAATCTACCAAACTAACAACTAAATAAGTTTATCGTAGGCATATGTGTTTTTGTATCCAGCTGTAGTCACGTAGATCTAGGACTTGTTAAGCGTTTCCTCAGGCTATGTTGTTCCATCCATACACATACGTGAAATGTTCATTGTGGGAATGATAACCTGAGACAGTATATCGCCATCAACACCTACACATTCTTCTATGACTCCACCATGCCGACGCTTACCACGAGAGGTTTCACGCGCTGCAATATTATCAAAATAAGAGCCATTTTTAAATACTATTGTAGTTTGGTCTTTACTAAATCTAGTTTGACCAGGTCGATAGTCTATTTCCTTATCCATTGCTGGAATAAGATTGCATATTTCTTGTACTTTTTCCTTTATGATGCCAGCCGCCTATTCTTTACCACCCGAAGTAACGAAAAGTTTACACTTGGGATAGAGAATGCAACGTATCATTAAAATCATAATTGCAAGAAACGATTTTGAATAGGCGCGCGGATAAACTGCATACACATATTTATGCCGCATTGCCGCCCGTAAAAATACTCGTTGATAAAAATAAAGATGAAAATTCTAAGGGTTCCCTGCCTCCAAAAGGAAATCAATAAACATGTCTGGATATTCGCGCCAGAATGCTACATATTCGCGCACTACTGGAAGAATTGCAGTTACGCGCTCTTCAGAAAGCCCTAATTTATTGTATCGAGACTATAAATTTAAAAGTTCTTGTAATGCCATTAATTATTTTTGCCCAAGGCTAATTCTTCAGTCAATTGCGCATCTTTCTCTTGCTCAGACTCAAGAAATTCCTCTTGCTCCATAAAATCTTCATCGGTAATCTCAGGGATTACATCTTCCATTATTTCGTCTTCGATATCTTCATCTTCTTCTTTATTTTCTTCATAATTCATTGTGCGTATTGAAGATTCAATTAAATTACCCAAATTCATTTCTTCGGTAACTAAAGTCCGCACATAATTTTTAGTATCCTACAAAGTTTCATCAACTTTATCTTGCGGCGTAGATACATAATAACGAGGAATAAAACCTTGCTATTCACATAAAGTAACAAGTTCAGAAACTGAGTTTACGTATTCCCCAGATTCTGCTTTGTTTTGAGCAGCAGTAAACTTACCGCTCTTCATTAGATTATCATACACACGACTCATTTTTTGAAAACCCTCTACATCTCCAATATCAATTAACTAATTGGCTTTAAGAGAAGTTTTGCATATCAATTTAAGAGTATCAATATGTCCTGCACTTTGAATGTCATAAGACTAAAGGAATTCATTATATAATTGTTCAAGTTTAATCCATTCTTCTGGCTTATAAGTTTTTCCCCATTTAAGACGCAGCATTAATTTTTCTTCATCAGTCAAATCAAATGTTTCTTCAGGAATAGAAACATCATTCTATTGATCAAAGTAATCTTCAGGCTCATTCGAAGTTGGGATTGGGGGTTGTTCATAGTGCTCATCAAAAGTAAAAGTAGCCTTATTAATAGCTTCGGCAATTTGCTAAGCATCATAACCGGAGCGTTTCATCGTTTGTTCAATTTTATTTTGCGTCAATTCTTGTAAAAAGGCAGTGTCTTTCCATCGATAGTCTCTAAATTGTTTAAGTTTCATTTTAGAGAGATAACGCCCCAAAATAGTCATACCAGTCATTTTTTCTGGATTATTGGCATATTTTGCCATCAATTTATTCCATTCATCAGGGACGTAAGGCACGTCAGCTTCTTCTAGGATCCAAAGATAAGTATTTGGATCCCAGTTATCTACATGCATAGTCATACATTTCTTGCAAATGTCAAATTTACCATTATCAGGGTATTTTTCTAAATTATTAGAAGAATAGAACTGTTCCCCATCCATGGTTCTATTACATTTTTTACAATAATGTAATTCGCTCATAAATTATTTCTCCTTTTTTCTTTTTTTACTTTTAGCATTGCGACACTTTTTACAAATGCTATAGTAACCATCTTTGCTAGTTTTATTTTTAGAAAAATACTTATTATGAGCTAATTTAATTTGTCCGCAGCAGCTACATCTTTTATATTTACCTTTTTCAACATTAAGGTAATGCCATTCAAGATATTGATCTTCTGCGGCACTGGCTATTAGTTTAGGAATTTTATTACGCCAAAGACTTGAAAGATATTCAAGGCTATGAGTAATACCAAATTCTGTTTGTAATAAATTTTGTATTTCAGCATTTTGCCGACCATCTATTTTATATAATACTAATTTTTGATAAATAGGATAAGGCGCAAGCGCAATAGTAGAAATTTTATCAAAATCTTCCATAAGATAGTATAAATCGCCAATGAATTCGCTATAACCATCTTGTTTTAATTTAGAATATAAGCATAAGATTGTCGAACAAGTGTTTGGATCCAAAAGAGAGAGTCCGGAAGGAATTGGGTATCCTTCTTCATCAAAATCACAAGTTTTATCATCATAAGTAAGTTTATAGATGCCGCGTGAATGCGCGGTTGAACTTGCTTGAATAGGCTATCGAAAAGAGTCTTTCACAAGGTATTGATCTTTGCGTAATTCAATAATTGTTTTTCGTATAATAAACGCTTCGCGGCCCTGTGCGGTCTTTGCCTTTTCTTCCCAAAATTCAATGGAATCTCTTATTTGTTGGAGTTCAGGTATTTCTTCAATATCTTTTTTCGTTATTTTTACTTTTGGTTTAAATATTTGATTTTTATTTTCATGGATAAGATTATAGATTCCATCTTCGCCACTTTCTAGTTGTGATACAAGACCTTCAAAAGAAGTTTCACGTTTATTAACTGTTGCTAAACGGTTTTCAGTTAATATCTTGCGCTCACGGCGCTCTTGACGCTCCATGCACATAACTAGATAATCAGTTAAAATTTCTATATATTTTTGAGGAGGGTTAGGCTATTCAGCCAAAATTTGCTCCACTAATCGTACTCTTTCTTCTGGAGTTTCTAAAGAATAATCTAATTTTATCAAAAGCTTTTTAGAACCTCCTTTTGTTTCTGAAGCATAGCTTCAGAAACAAAGCTAGCTCCAATTCTTATTTTATTATAGCATGAAAAAAGCGCAATGTCAAGTTTTTTGAGAAAAAATTGATAAAATTTTAAAAATAGTATATAATTTATATATAAAAAATAAGAAAAGAAAGGCATTAAAAATGAGAAAACCTCGTGGAATTTTGGGCAGTTATGCTGCAAACATGAAAAGAAAAGCTACTATGGCGGCGACCAGTGGAGTGTATGAATTTATGTGGGGAGAAAAACCGAAGAGAGGCCGGCCTAAGAAGAAAAAGGAAAATTAAAAAGAGAAAATGCAAGATAAAAATTATCTTTTTTCCGATAATTGAAAATGAAAATGCTTGGGGATAGAAGATTGACCAGGCAAAACGTTTTTATTAAATCAAAAAAAAATTTTTCCCGAAAATATACCCCCCTTTTATTCTTTCAGTTTTCATCAGATAAACACTCATGAACCTTACGGACTTTTTATCTGAGGAACGCGCGACCCTCCAACCCCAGCCCCTACTTAGAATAATCCTGGTCATCGTTGACGGCCTTAATTTCAATCAAAACAGACCAACAGAGAAAAATCTTTCCTTCCGCCGCGGCTTATTTAACTCAGAACACATCCTGAAACTCTTGCATTCGCGGCGCTGGCCAGCAAACTCACCAAAAGCAAATAAGAATAAAAGAAATATAAAAAAAATTTGACAAAATTAAAAAAATACTGTATAATATAATTAATCTATTAAGGAAATATTATTTAATGTACTCTTTTTTTATATAAACTAAATTCTTTTCTTAAATTAATATTTGATTTTCTTTTAGTAATTTATTTTTATTTAACATGGCTAAATTAAATATAATAAATATAAATTAAATATTAATGCTGGTTTTGTAATACTTCATTTTACTATAAGGAAAAACATTGTTTTGTTTTCTTTTCTTAACCTCCTTTCTGATGTGGCACAGCGTAATAAGTGCCACAATACATACAAAGCTTGTCTATAGACTTGCACACAATTAAATAACTTAGCTTTATTTAATTAACATTCAATCATAATAAATAATATAAACGTTGATGCAGGAGGAGTGTGACTCCGGATGCAGCAACAATCTAAGGGGAAGACTTTTGTTAAAACAAGTAGGGGGAAAGAGAGCATAGTGGTTATAGTTATAAATATTGCGTTTGCCGCAATAACAAAGCTATTCTCTCTTCTGCGGTTCTAACATTAACTAATGCAGCTACATACTGCTTAATATAGTCTGCTCTGTCTAATATAAATTAAGAGAGCTTTCTCCCAATATCTTTCTCTCTTGGTTTTACTCCAACAGACAAAATGAAAAATGAAAATTATTTTTTTAATGATTATTCATTTTCTGCTTCCTTTCTTTGAGCGAACAATGTTGCGCGAGCAGTCTTTTAGCTCTACATACTGAACATTAATAATATAACGTTGTGTTGTAGGTGCGGCAATACATGCTCAATGCTGCCACGGCAACGCTCTCCTTAGTAGATACTGTATTATTACTGTGGCACAGCTTAAAGACTTATTAAGCTGTGCTATTCTTATATAAAGAGGTTGATACAGTTGTATTGTTCAGCGGTGCGTGTGCGGTTGACACGCACCGAGCTTATGTCAAGAACTTATTGTGGCAATTTTTTAACAAACTTTGGACGACTTTGTTAAAATATTATCAATCCCAAAATTGGACAAACATTGTTAATTTTTTCACAAGTCCAAAATGTAACAAAAGGTTTATACTTTGTTAAAAAATTAACTTATTCTTTCTATTTCCTATTGGGAAACAGGTTTCCGCCGCGGAAACTAAGATTGTTAATAACCTGCCAATTCTGCGGAAGCAGCACCCCATTTAAGTATACCACAACAGCGCAAGCTTGTCAATACCTTTGTGTAAAAAAAAGTTGCTAAAATTAGCAACTTTTTTGTTCTTTGGAGGCGACTTACTGATTCCTTGTGACGCGATTCGCTTGGCTTTACTGCCCTTTTGGGGACTTACTACCTGAACCCCTGCACGGTGTCTGCTGACCGCGCTCTCCTTGGAACAATTATAGTATAACACAAGGGGCGGAAAATGTCAACACTTTTTTTGAAAAAGTTTTTTTTATTTTTTTTAAAAAAAGTATTGACAAGAATACAATCTTGATGTATACTATAATTGTTCCAAGGGAACAAAAAAGAAAAGAGAGGTTAGAACAATGAAAAAGGAAATGAACAAGGCTTACATGGTAATGGTACAGAATGAGGTCGTTATGGTGACAATGGACAAGATAAAGGCCGAAAACTTTTATTTCGCCCTCAAAAGACAATTTGAACTTCGAAGTGCTTATGAACTTGTCAATGAAACTACAACGTTTAATGATTACTTTGGAAGTACGCTGTATGACAAAGTTGCAACGCTTAAAGCCATAAATGATGAAATTGTCAAGATACGGATCAGAGTAATGATAATGGATTAAAGGGCGCAAGCCCTTTTCTTTTTAGAACGTCACTTTAACGCATTAAAGTGATAATGCTTTAACGTGTTAAAGCAGCAAACCTTGTTAAAAACTTGCCAATCTTTTTATAAAATTCCCTATTGACAAATTTGCAAATAAGCATTATAATATATACATAAAGAAAAGGGAGGAAAAAACAATGTTTGATGATGATTATATCGTAACCAAAAAATTCAAGGTTCGCCCACGTTCAGTCGCATGGTTCGCAATACGCACAATGCAGGCCGTATGCGGCGCAAGCTGTTTATATCTCTTATATATTCTATTGGCGGCAGTTTGTGGGGGATAAAAAATCCCCCTTGGCAAATAAAGGAAGGATAAGCAATGATGAAGTTTAACCGCAAATTACGCAATAAAATAAAGCTTATATTTAGGCATTGTATATTGCTAAATGGAAAACTAGACTATACAACGAATTGGAATAGAATAGCAGTAAATAGTCTTATTAAAGTCTATGAACGAATCGATAAAAAAACCGCTGAAATTCTCCGCAAAGAAGTAAAGCGAATAACAAAGACAGTTTCCTAATCCTCTCTTTTTGGGGGAATACTTAAAAAAAGTATTCCTCCATTTTTTATAATTTTCCTATTGACAAATAGTGTGGGCTATGTTATACTATAATTGTTCCAAAGGAGAACAGAAAGAGAGGAAAAAAAGATGAAATATTATGAATTGCAGGTAAGTTATGAAATGTTTGGTGAAGATGAAGTCAAAAAAGAAACTCTCTTTGTTCCGCAATCGGACTCAGCAAAGAAAATTGCGCAACAAATGATAGATAGGTTCACCAATGTTATACAGGTAGAAGTCATCAATGGCGCAACTGGAGAGCTTGTCTATTACAACGCTAAAGATTAATAAGCGGGGGAAAATTCCCCGCTTATTAAAAAGCTTTTGACAATTTTTATAAAAAAAGGTATAATAAAAATATAAAAAAAGAAAAGGTGATTTTTAATGATATTATTTTCTATTTGTACAATAATTAATGTAATTCTTTCGACAGTAAAAAGTCTTATTACCGTTAAAGGCTCTAAGCTTGCGGCGGCTTTGATAAATGCTTTAACCTATGGTTTTTATACTTATGTTATTCTTTTAACAAGCGATGCCGCCCTCAGCATTGAGGGAAAAATGGCTGTCACCGCGGCGGCAAACTTTATAGGTGTTTATCTTGTTAAGCTATTGGAAGAAAAGGCGCGTAAAGAAATGCTCTGGAAAATTGAAAGCACCATAAAACATGATGAAAAAATATTGTATGCTTTGCGTGACCAATTGGAATTGGCAGATATCCCTTTTAACTGGATAGACATAAACAAGTATTTTATTATCAATTGTTTTTGCGCAACTCAAGAACAGAGCGCAAAAGCCAAAACAATACTTGATGCAGTTGGCGCAAAGTATTTTGTTTCAGAAACAAAAAACCTTTGAAAAAGGTATTGACATTTTAGCCTAAGTATAGTATACTATAATTGTTCCAAGAGGGAACAGAAAGAGAGGAAAAAAAGATGAAGAAATACTTTGAAACACCTACACAGGTTATGTTTTGGCAGGACGCGGAAATAATGCGCGAAAATAATGTAGACTATTTTGTGGGCATAGCTTATCACGATGAAATAATTTGCGCGTGTTGCGGCGGCATAGTAGAAATTAACGAAGTTGAAAACATTGAAACTTTTCCTTGGGTTGATATTACCGATGCAATTCTTAGTTAATAAAACTAAAGCTTGAAAAATAAAAACAAAAATTGAACTAAAAAACTGTAAATAATACAGTTTTTTAATTATGTAAAAACCCCTTAACTTTTTCGGCGGCCTGTGCGCGGTTGGCACAGGCCGAGCTTTGTGTCAAGCATTTTTTGGTGAAATTTCTGATAATTTTTTATCACAAATGATAAAAAATTATCAATCCTGAAACCCCTAATTGTTAAAAAATTATCGTAGTATTTTTAACAATTGTATAATTATACATAGTGTATTATCGCGGCATAAATAATACACTTTTTGAATTGTGACAAAATTGTGAACACTACAAAAAGCTATTGCAATCATTTTCCAAAAGTAGTAAAATATAGGCATAGTTAAGAAAGGAAAACTGATGTTTATGACTTTTTACTTTGACATGGATGGTACACTGGCAAATTTTTATGGTGTGCAAAATTGGCTTGAATATCTCGAAAATTCTGATACTACGCCATACCGTATAGCTAGACCGCTTATAAATTTTTCTTTGTTGGCGCGGCGTATTCATCAACTTCAGCGCAAGGGATATAAAGTCGGAATAATTAGCTGGTTATCTAAAAGCGGGACAGAAGATTATAACGCCGCAGTAACCGCCATTAAAAAAGCATGGCTGAAAAAACACTTGCCCTCCGTGGAATGGAACGAAATAACAATTGTTCCCTATGGTACACCAAAGCATAACCATGCAAATGACAAGTATGCAATACTTTTTGACGATGAAAAGCGCAATCGTGACGCATGGCAAAATAAAACGCGCATGGCATTTGATGAGTCCTGCATAATGGAAATTCTTGCCCATTTTGCAAAAAGTTGTTGACAAATAAAACAGCTTGTGGTAATATAATACTTGCGGGGACGCAATGTTCCCGCAGGAAGGAAGAAAAAAATGGGAAAGAAAATCGACCAACGCCGCCGCTATTATCTTGTATTAGATACTGAAACGGCTAACACCTATCGCGATGAAAACAATAGGCTTGTAAGCAAAGACGCGCTTTTTTATGACTTAGGCGCGCAAGTTGTAGACAAAGCTGGCAATGTGTATGAGCGTTTTAGCTTTATCAATCGTGATATTTACTATGCTGAGCGCAATCTTATGCAAAGTGCCTATTACGCTGATAAAATGGGCATGTATGACGCGCAAATTCTGGAAGGTAAACGCACGGTCGCAAGCTTGTATGAAATTCGCAAAGCTATTGCCGATGTCATTGCAAAGTATGGTATAACCGTAGTAATGGCGCACAATGCTAAATTTGATTATGATGCGCTTAACGCCACGCAAAGATATATAACAAAAAGCAAATACCGTTATTTCCTGCCTAAAGATATAGAATGGTATGATACGGTGCGCATGGCGCGGTCAACTATTGCAAAGCAAAAAACCTATAAGCGTTTTTGTCAAGAAAATGGCTATTTGACTAAAAATAATCAACCGCAATGTTCCGCAGAAGTGCTTTATAAGTACATTAGCGGCAATAATGACTTTGTGGAAAGTCATACTGGACTTGAAGATGTCGAGATAGAAACGCGCATTTTTGTCCATTGTATGCGCCAACACAAAAAAATGCGAAAAAAGTTGTTTAATAGTTAAAAAAACCTATTGACAAAACCGCGCACCGCATGTTATAATAAGTCATAAGCTGAGGGACAGGAAATGTTCTTCAGATAAAAATTGACAAGGACAGTCACAAAAACCAGAAAGAGAGTTGATACTATGACTAAGAAGGAACTTTTCACCGCTCTGCTGAACCTGCCTACTGTACAGGCACGTCCCGACTTTGTAGCAGGACTGGAACATGAGATTGACCTGCTGAACCGCAAGAACACCACGCGTAAGCCCACGGCAAAGCAGGAAGAAGGCAATGAGATAATTGCCCGCGTTCTTGAGATTCTGAGCGATGGCGAAGGCCGCACGGTAACAGAAATTCTTAAGATGCTGGACATTGCAGATTTGAGCCATTCCCGTTTGAACCAGCTTATTAAGAAGGCCAAGGACGCCGGAACGATTGAGCGCGAAGAAGTCAAGCGTAAGGCATACTTTTTCGCCGCAGGTGTTGAGCGCAAGCCGATTGAGCAGTAAGCATGAACCAGCGCAAAGATATGGGGAGCGCAAGCTCCCCACAAATCCAGCAGATAATGAAAACATTGCAAATTTCAGAAGCAGAAGCAAAAGAGGTGTTAGACTATGATAGACGCATAGACGCAGGCGAAAAGTTGGGCGAATTGAGCGCGGAACAGAAAAAAGTTGCCAAGGAAATGACAATCACGCGCACAAAAACCAATTATAAATTCCAACAGCGCGAAAGAAAAGCTAATGCGGCAAAGCAAGATATAATTGCGGCATTGGCGCAAACGCTTGAAAACAAAGGCGCGGAAAAGCTGGAAATCGCAAACGCTGAAAGAGAATTTTCTTTTCTATTGGATAATGTAAAATATAAAATAACTTTGAGTTGTCCGCGAAAATAATAAAAAACCTCCCAAAATGGGAGGTTTTTATTACAAAAATTTAATTGTTACATGAATTGTTACAAATTTGTAATAATTTGCATCGAAAACCTTGATAATAGTTCTTATTTTATTAAAAAAATTATGATTTTTTATAAAAACAAGACGATTTTTAATAAAAAACTGATAATTTATATTGATTTTTTATAAAAAATCATAATTTTTTTAATAAAACTTTAAGAATTTGTTGCAAAGTTTTATAATTGTTACAAAATTGTTACAAAATTTACCCCTTGACATTCGACTCGCCGCTCTCAGATGAGACCGGCGAGAATTTTGTCAATATAGAATCTCTGGTAATTTTTTAACGAAAAACTGTTAAAATTTAGACAATAATTTTTTTCCTAAAAGTATTGACTTTATAGGGGCTGTGATATATAATACATAATGTAAAGAGGAACTGAGAATCCTCCAACAGATAAAAGAAAAAGGAGATTAAAAAAATGAAGGTTACGTTGCAGGTTTGTAAGATTGAGAATGTGGACATTGAAGTTCCCTATGCAATTATTGCGCCGCTGATGCTGGACAATTGTAAAGAAAATTGGGATAAGAGCGGGATTGCGACCGAAGAAGATTACGAGCGTGCAAAGGATTACATCAGAAGAAATTATGGCTATGTCCTTAGCTGTGATATAGATAATGGCAATTATCAGTGCGCGGAAATTACCAGCGGCAATGAGACTATAACAATGTTGGAGGGTTAATCCCTCCAACATGAAAGAGAGGAAAGAAAAAATGGCAAACATTAACCTTCACGAATTAAGCAATAGTGAATTGCAGGACCTTAAATTTTTTGTAGAAGCAGAAATGAAAGCCCGCACCGATCGCGAATTGACTGAACAGGCACATAAGCTTGCGAATATTATTCAACAGATTGTTGATTTAGGCTATACTGTGCGGGAAAGCACGCGTGGTGATTCAGAATATCCCCAATACACAATAGAGGATGAAAAGTGTATTGATAATATATTTCGTATTATTCCGGATTACGCTTGGCATAATGAAGATGAAATGGAACAGTACGGCTATACACTTCAGAAATGGGATGGCAGTAAGAAAGATTGGAAGGATATAACAAATGTTTGAATTAAGACAAATTGATGAACTGGGGCGCGTAGCAATACCCAAAGAAATACGAGAACGAATAAGCATTGGGGCGGGCGCGCTTATGATAATAATAGATGAGGGAAAAAACTTTGTGACTTTTGCAAAGTGTGACTCCAATGTTATTCCTCCACATGATACGACTCCAAGTGAAATTCTTAAACAAGCAATTTCAGAAATGGCAGTTTATGCCGCTAAATCTGAATACGAAACTGAGTTTTATGAAATAATGGATGAAGTTGCAAAGCTGATGAATGAATGCAAAGAAATAGAAAACAGGGGTTGACAAGCTCAGCCCCTTATGATAAAATAATTAACATAGTTTTCAAGGGAAGGTTTGTAAAAAACTTTCCCTTGACCTTTTCAGCTCGCCGCTGTGGGTTGACAGCGGCGAGAATTTGTCAAGAGGAAATGTTTGTGAATTTTTTATCATAAAAGCATGATAAAAAAATCACAAACCAATTTTCCCGATTTGTTAAAAAAATAACTTTTTTATTTTTTATAAAAAACTGTTGACATCAGCGGCGTTATGGTGTATACTATAATTGTTCCAAGGGGGACAGGAACCCCAAGGACATCACTACTAAGTGAAGGACACACTTAAAAACCAGAAAGTGAGTTGATACTATGACTAAGAAGGAAATGTTTACCGAACTGCTGACCCTGAACGAAGTTGCCGCTCGTCCTGAACTTGTTGCAGGCATTGAGCACGAAATCGAACTGCTGAGCCGCAAGAACTCAAGCACTCGCAAGCCTACCGCCCATCAGGAAGAAAACGAAATTCTTACTGAGCGTATCAAGGCTATTCTGTTCCACGCCCCCAAGGATGGTATAACCATCACCGAAGTTGTTAAGGCTCTCGATGATGATAGCATAACCCATTCCCGTGTAAACCAGCTTGTGAAAAAGCTGAAGGATGAAGGCATTGCGGTTCGTACTGAGATTAAGCGCAAAGCATACTTTAAGCTGAGCGATGAAGCCAAGGAAGGTTTGGAAGGCTAAGGGGCTTTGCCCCTTACCTTCTAAAAGGAGGATTGAATAAACTTGACCAAAGAGCAAGAAAAAGCGAAACTTGAAAACTTAATGAAAACGTTGGACATAAGCGAAGCTGAAGCCCGTGAGGTTATGGCCTATGATGAAGCGGTCGAACATGGCAAGCCCACGGAATACGACTTAACGCCAGACCAAAAGAAAGTCGCTAAAAAGATGACTAATTGCGACCATAAGAAGCAGACCGGAACAAACTACAAATTCCAAAAGCGCGAAAGAAAAAAGAATGGCGCAAAGGCTGATTTGATTGTGCTAATTGCGGAAATGTTGGGCGCAAAGGTTGAAAATCTTCAAGTCACGAATGAAGAACGCCAAGTTATCTTTGACTATGAGGGAAATTCTTATGAAGTAAATCTAATCCAAAAGAGGAAGAAAAAAGATGAATAATGAAAAAGAATTTCTCTATGTGGGCTGTTACCTTGATGAAAATGACGATTTTATTCTCAAAGTCGGCACGACTAATAATCTTGAGCGGCGCAGGGCTGAACACACACGCAACTATCGCAAGGCCGATAAACATAAGCTAATAGGCAAGCGTGAATTTGTTTATCTATGGCATTTGCCGCTAAGTAAATATAACACATTGCGGTTTGAGGATAAAACACGCCAGCGTTGGCAAGATGAAGAAATTGGGGAATATGTGCGAAATGATAGATTTGTATGCAAACAGGTTCCCGAACGTGTAGAGGTTACAATCAGAAAAACCTATACAATTGAAATACCGAAATTTTAAGAAAGGAAAGCGTGGGGATAAAATTCCCCCGCGCGCAAGGTTAAAACTATGGATTATATTTGTTGCCCCAATTGCGGCACTACAAATGAATATGAAGAAATTTCTGATTTGGATATAAGCTATTATAATAAAACAATAAGAAGGTATTTTCTTTGCGGCGGCTGTGGTAGTCAATTTATGGCGGAATACACTTTAGAAAATGTTGTTGCTTTGGAAGAACCAGAAAAGTAAATAAGTTACAGTGTAAAAATTTTTTGGCTGAAATAAAATTTCAGCCATTTTTTTTTCAAAAAAGACTTGACATTTGAACTGGCCGCCACCGGATGCGGCGGCCAGAATTTTAAATCAATCAAAGTTTGTGAATTTTTTGTAACAAATGTTGAACAATTTTTTTCAAGATAAATTTTCCTGAAACACTTGACAACTATGCTAACAGGTGTTATAATAATACCAGAAATTAAGAAAAGAGGTAATTAAAACTATGGAAAAGAGTATCACTCAGAGAATTGAAGAACTTGCAGACCAGATAAAGCAACTTTCTATTGACATGGCTCGCATGAAAGAGACTGCTGACCCAGATGACGTCAACGACATTCAAGAATTAAGTGATAACTTGTTTCATATCCAGTCTAAAATGCACTGTGAGTATTATTCTTTAGCGCAAGATATTTGGGGAGATTAAAAAAAGGGGTTGACACAACAACCCCCTTCGTATTATAATAATACCAGAAGTTAAGGAAAGGGGTAATTAAAATGTTTACAAATATTATGTTCTATGTCACTTGGGCGGTTTTTGCTTTATACAGAAGAATTTTCTGATTTAATGAAATAAGTGCTTGACAGATAAACCCATTGGTGTTATAATAAACACATAAAGAAAAGGAATTGAGAGGATAATTAAAATGAGCATGATAGAAAAGAACAAGAACCTGTTTGTGGTTACTCTGGAGAGCGGTAAGCAGACTTATTTTAACTTTGCTGATGGTAATATTTATGGTGTAAGCGGTAGAGTTATACAAAATTTTAATGCCGAAGCTATGAGAATTTTGAAGTCTGAACAGAACAGCAATTTTATTGCCATGTATTTCTATGAAAAAACGCTGTCCTATTCCCCTTATATTGATATTAAAGAATGGCCTGCTTCTTTGGTAGAAACCATTTACAGCTTGTATGCAAAACGTTACTCTGTCGATGCTCTGGGCAGAATTGCTGAGTTCTGCTATAAGAATAATTTTAAGCTGGATAAAAAAGGCGTTAAGATTTTAACAGAAGCTCTTTCCAACATGGAAAATGACAATGGTGAGTTGCCTTGGATAAATAGCTATCGGCTGGAAAACGAAATTGCTAAAATTTCTTATAGTAATTTGCCTGAGAAGATTATTTCTCTTATTTCACAGTCTACGCTTGAAATGAGAAAATATATTATAGAAGATGCTGAGAAAATTGCTTTTCGGTATGAACATGAAAATTGGGAATATCTGGATAAAGTAATACATTCTGCTAACACATACATTTGTCCTTATATATCCCGTTATATTCAGCTTTGTAATTTACTTCATCATGAGCGAACCTATAAAAATCTGTTTCAATCTATTTGCATGATGGAAAAAGAAAGAGATTTGATGGCTGATAAATTCTGCCTTGAATACCAGAAAAAAGCACCTTTGTTCTTTGAAGATGAAAACTTTACGGTTCTTATTCCTACAACCGCAGACGAGTTCAAAAAAGAAGCCGACTACCAGCAGAATTGTGTTTTTCGTCTGTACTATCCAAGAGTGAGAAATTGCGAAACCCATGTGGTTTTTATTCGCAAGAAATCCGACATTAACACGCCTTATATTACTTGCGAAGTTAATAACGCTGGTCAGATTGTCCAGTACCTTACAAGATTTAATCATAATGTGACAGATGATAATGCGAAAGCATTTGGGATTGCTTATCAAGAATATTTGCGTGAGCATTTCTAAAAGCTAAAAAGAAGGGAAAAAGAGTCCCTTCTTTTTTATATATTTTTGCGCGAAAGGACTTGACAAATAAATCTATTGGTGCTATAATTAAGACAATCCAAGAGAGGAACAGTAAAGGAGACGATAACAATGAATGAATTTTTTGGATATTGCGGTTGGGACTTCGGCGGCGCATTGAATAATAAATTTCAGAGGGGCGAACACGTACGCATTGGACGTACCATATATCGTGTGATTTTTCGCATTGGTTCTTGGCATTGGTTAAAAAAAATTTGAAAAAAGGAATTGACATAACAGCCTCTTTGTGCTATAATAATATCATCAAAAGGAGGTTTGATAATATGCAGGTAAATGAAAACAGACTTGATACTATTTTGCAAAGCTTTGTAGAATCATTCAATGATTGCGCCTGTTGCCCTTTGACTTTTGATTGCGAAAGAGACAATAAAGGGGTTGACTGCTATGACTGCGCAGAACTGCTAAAAAAATGGCTCATAGGGGAGTAATCCCCTATTTTTTTTTGAGCTGGTCGCCCTTGGCTATGGCGACCAGAATTTCGGTTTAACTAAGGCTTGTAAATTTTTTTCTGCGCAAGTGCGGTTCAAGTACCCTAACTAAAAAATCCTGTAATTAAGTCTCAGCGCCCCGGAGCCGGCTGTTAGGCTCCGGTATTTCCCCCGCAACCCTCATATGGCGATTTTTTGCTCAATCCAGCGGCTCACCCTATATGCACTTATTTTCCCATAAAAGTTGAGGTTATGCTTACGCACCTTCAACTTTTTTTCTTTTACCTTTGTTCCGCCCCGGCGCCACTCAATCACTTTATGCCCTTTTGATTTTTTATAAAAAATATGTTATAATATTAAAAAAAAGCAAAAATTCCAAAAGGAAAGAAAAAAATTTTCTTGTCAAATTGCGCGCTTCCAGATTAAGTCCGCTGCGGCACCAGTTTATTTTTATAAAAATATATTGTATAATAATATCATAATCAAAAAGGGAAAAGGAAAATGCGGCAAGGCATTAAAAGGTTTTGGTTCTATCCATTTTTTGCCTTTTTGGGCTTACGCCCAAAAATTTTTTAATACCTAAGTACAAGCTGCCGCCTCGGCAACTTTGTTAATGGAAATGGTTGGTTTTTATTAACATTGTGCGGAATGTTGTAGAAGGCATTGCGCCTTCTACAGCTTGTTCCGCCTCAGCAATATTAAAGATTATTCTTTTTTCTTACTTCATTAACCAAGCGCGCCACTTCATTTAATAACATTTCTCGATAGGCTCTTTCATTTTTAGAAAGACCATCTTGTTCAACAAAAATAATTTCATGCTATGTGGCAATAACAATCATATTACCAGTAAGTCTTTTAAAAGGTAAGATCACCATGCTATAAAAATCAAGATTTTGCTCATTTAATAGTTCAGCATATTCAGCCGCGCTCTTTTGTTCTTTAACACAATAATCTAATAATAATTCTCTGGCCTTTACTTTTTCAGGTTCTCCGCCATAATTTTTAATAATTAAACTATTAAACAATTCATTTTCTTCTTGAGTTAAATGTCGATAGTTATTATTACCATCTAATTTAATAGCCCAAACGCTTTCACGGCAACCAATTAAACCCTAAGCATTAGGATCTTTATTGATAGGTTTATCGCCAAACATTTTATTGCGTGATTTAGTGCATTGGTAACGACTATTTCCTGTTTCTGATTCCATACCAGTCATAGAAATTAAATTGTTATGTTGAATCAAATTATCTAAATAAATAAAATCAAGTTTTTTAACTAAATTTTTATCATATCGTTCAACCATAATAGTTTCAACAATAATTCCACCATGCACTTTTTCATATAAACAATAATCTTCTAAAGTAAAATAATACTTTGCTGCATTACGCCTAAAAGTATCATAACTAATTTTAAACCAAGAAGCCAATTCAATTGTTTTTATATGACCTAAATGTAAAACATCCATAAAAAGCTTTCCTTTCTATTTTAATTAAATGTGATACTTTTTTGACACTATAGTAAATAAATATATACCGTGTAAAAAATATATCACATTTAACACAAATCATTAAAAATGTGTCATAAGTATATTATTTTTAATAGAGAAGCTTTTATTATTTTTGTCCAAGGGGACATAAAAAATATGGGCCAAGCCCACGAAAATGTGATATTGTTCTTTTTCTTCCGGTGTAAAAAAATAGAACAACTAACACAACTGTTTTAATTTGTTTCAAAATGAAATTTTTAAAATGAAATTTTCATTTCATTTTTTGAATTGATTTTTGATTTTGAATTGAAATTTTGAAATTAAAATTTAAATATGCCGGCTTTGGCGCAAAAATTGTCTCTTTTTCATTATATATATAATATCATATTTTTGTAAAATTGTAAACTTAGCGCGTAAGCCTAAAAGAAAGATAATATAATAAGGATTGCGGCAACGGGTTCGGATAAAAGAAAGTGGGGTTAGGATAGGGGACCGGCCAAGCACACCTCCTCAATTCCCCAATTTTCTATTTCTTTCATTCTCACTCCACGCTCGTCAATTTTGTAGAAAAGTTTGTGATACCTAAGAATTTTAATTCCAATCTACAAAATTCAAGCTCTATAACCCCCGCTCCACAATCTATTGTCAAAAAGATTGTCCTACCGGCTATTTTGTCAAAACTCAAGCGCACGTAAGACGCTCACTTTTAAATAAAAACTCTACACTTTCAAAGTCAAATTTTTTGCAGAGTTTTATTTAAAAAAACGTTTACCTATTATCTTCCCAACTCTATTTTAAATAAAACACCTGCATTTCAAAAGTGTGTGAAAATTGCAGGTGTTTATATAAACCAATTGGACTTTTTAACTGTCCATCCTATAACATTCCTTTAAACGCCACTCTTTAACACAAACTGGAATTTTTCCATATTTCATTTTAAATCTATCTAAAGCCGCTTTATAAGCATTCTTCTGTTCACTTATATCCTCGCCATTCTCCTATGCATAAAATGCATTAGCTGCTTCAGAATCATCAATTTTCTCTTGTCTTCGTATTTCTGCCCAATCTGCTAAAATATCAGGCTCCAATGGCTTATAATTAGGATAATATACCCAAATAAAATGATTATTATTTTCACCATATTTATGAAAAGATTCTTTTATATAGGTATTTGCTACTGATCTAACACTGGTATGTCCAAATTCTTTATTGCCAAACTTCCCTATAGCTTCTCGTGATACCTTTGTAATACTATTAGCCACATACTCATCTTTACTGAACTAATTTTTAGTATATTCATCATATCGCTCTTTTTTTAACTAATTTAATTCATCTTGTTTTGGTGGTTTCTTCGGTAAAGGCTAATAATCTCCATATATTTTTTTAATAAAAATTCTATGAGGATTGCCTTTATAAAATTCAAAATCAAAATAATTAGTTAACCAATCTAACAATTCAGATAATCTACGTTCAGCTTGATTATCCGGTATTTTTAAAATTTTACAAAATTCTTTTTTAAAAGCATATATATGATTTTCTTCAATCATAAATATTTTTTTCTCCTTTACTTTAAATTTAAGGAAACTTTGACCCAAGTCCACGGGATATTGTAGAAAAGTTTCTGATAGTGGCTATAATATATAGAATATCAGAAACATACTTACAATATAGCTGCCTCTATTACTCTTCAAAATCCCTCGTAATCACTAAATCTTCTTTGTCCAAAAACTTTTGCGAGCTACCGCTCGCAAACTTTACTTTTTTAAATTTTTATTATATGCGGACTAACGTCCGCAATTTTACTTTTCTAAAACAATATACTAT
>ERZ780105.9-NODE-9-length-68263-cov-7.72096_pt1 | contig 68263 bp, 52 predicted proteins | sample MGYA00511172_ERZ780105 | MGnify/ENA primary metagenome ERZ780105 (study PRJEB29588, sample SAMEA2144299) | human gut metagenome | biome: human gut; feature: human-associated habitat; material: faeces | place: Denmark | collected 2008/2010 ...
CCCAATTTGTCTTCCCGTGGCGGTTATGGTGTGGCAGTAAAACAGCCGTCATTTGCCATTTTGTATCCTATCCCGTCATATTATGACATTAAGGTGTTTAATCCTACATCTATTTCAGGTACAGCTTATTATGGCTATTATATTATGCCGAAGAATACGTTGTACAACGAAGATCTTGTCTGGCAGCGAAACAAACAGGCTGAACTTGGAATGGAGATTAATCTGGCCGGTAACAAGATATCTCTCGTGGGTTATTACACCAGGACTGAGAACGCTTTCGAAGTGGATAAGATGTACGATAAGTTCTCTTATAACTATACCGACCAGGCTGCTCTTGCAAGTTGCGGAATTCCTGCTGCGAATAGAGTGTATAGCATGGATGGCAAAACTGGCGTGGTTACTGTTTCGGATAAAACCGGCGTGTTGCCTTCAGAGGTCATAAATGGAAAGAAGAGGGAGGCTCTGACAACCAATTACTATGCGAACAATTGCGGATCACCTAGTAACAGGTATGGACTCGAATGGGTGATAGACTTTGCGAGAATCAAACCTATCAACACTGAAATCCGTCTGGACGGATCCTTCTATGGATATAAGTATGTGGACTACAGCATGGTAGAGTATTCTCCGACTACCCAACTTATGTCCGATGGGACCCCTTACAAATACATTGGTCATTATGTAGGTAAAAGTGGTATCGCCAATGGTGCGGAATCGAAGCGAATTAATGCGAATCTTACCATTACGACTCATATTCCTTCTGTGAGAATGATTGTTTCTATGAAAGTGGAAGCTTCTCTTATGAGATATCATCGTTATCTTAGTGAAGGAGTGGATGGAGCACAAAGGACTTACGCAACCTCCAGTTCTTCAGGATGGCTTCCTGCCGATGACCCGTCGTTTATGGACAGAAGGGTGTTGACTGTGACATATCCTGAGTACTATTCCACTTATGATAATCCTGATGAACTTATTCCGTTCAAGGAGAAGTTCCTTTGGGCAAGTAAGAATAATCCGAAACTATATGGGGATTTGTCGAATCTGTGTCATCGTACCGTATATGATTATTACTTTGTAAAGGATTACATATCACCATATTTCTCGGCTAATTTCAGTGTAACGAAGGAAATTGGAGATATAGCGTCCATTTCGTTCTACGCTAACAATTTCTTCCGTAATCTCGGTCAGGTTTATTCGACCAAGACGAAGCAGTATTCTTCATTGTCAAGTTATCTTCCGGCATTTTACTACGGAATGACAGTCCGTTTGAAGTTTTAATAATCACTAATATTTAAAGTTATGAAGAAAATCGTGTATTTCATGATGGCAGCGGCCATTGCTCTTGTTTCCTGCAAGAAGACAGAGGACAAGATTAATGACGTACAGGTGTCTCTCACCAAGGGTGGAGAAGCCTTTGCCGTGGAGAACGTAGAAGTCTCCCTTAGAAGTTCTGCTAATGCGACTGTTTATACGGCATTGACAGATGCAAATGGTGTTGCTGTCTTCCAGATGAAGGCTGGAGCATATGAGGCATCTGCTACATTATATCAGAACTCTAACATTTATAACGGAACAAATTCTGCCGTTATTGTTGCAGATGGAGCTGAGAACGCTTTCAAACTGGATATGGTAGCTTCCAAGACCAGCCAGGTAATCATCAAGGAACTCTATTTCGGAGGATGTGCTGATGATGCAGGTAAGTTTTTTCAGTATGACAAGTACGTAATCTTGTACAACAACTCTCCAGTGGAGGCTGATGCCAGCAAATATGCTTTCGGAATGCTTTGTCCTACGAACTCCAATATGGCCAGCAAATGGATGAAAGACGGTAAGCTTTCTTATACCGACTATATGCCTATGTGGGCCGCATGCTGGTGGTTCCAGGGCTCAGTAAAGATTCCTGCATATTCTCAGATTGTAGTGGCTATGAACGGTGCGGTTAATCATAGTGCAACAGTTTCCAATTCAGTAGATTTGAGCCACGCTGACTATGTTATGTACGATCCTGAAGTGTTTAGTAATGCCAAGGCATATCCGGCACCTGATGCATCTATTTCTACTGACCATTATCTCAAGACGTATCTGTATGGAATGGGAAATGCTTGGCCTCTTTCAGTAATGTCTCCTGGTTTCGTAGTATTTGCTCCGGAAGGAACTACAACCGAGGCTTTCGTGAAAAATCCTGACAATATCGAGATGCCTGCTAATGCTATGCAGTCTGCAAAAGTTCCTCTTGATTGGGTGAAAGATGCCGTGGAGGTGTTCGACAATTCCAAGATGGATTTAAACAAAAAACGTATACTTGCTTCTGCTGACGCCGGTTATGTAAGATTTGTAAACAAACTCGGATATACAGTTTACAGAAATGTAGATAAGGCTGCTACTGAGGCTCTTCCTGAGAATGAGGGTAAACTGGTTTACAATTATGCAGGTGGTACCGAGGCTGAAGAGGGCGGCTCTACCGATCCTTCAGGCATCGATGCAGAGGCATCTATCGCAAACGGAGCTCACATCATTTATAAAGATACAAACAACTCTACAAACGACTTCCACCAGAGAAAGGTCGCTTCTCTGAAGAAGTAGATATGAATTTTAGAATATGAGAGGTAATATGAAACTGCCTTTGGCAGCAGCGCTTTTAATTCTTTTCCCGTCATTCTCAAATGCACAGGAAAAGGGGGTGTCTGTGTTCAAATCATTTGACTATGTGAAATCAGATAACCCGTGGTTGGTGTCTCCTAATACGGCATCGCTGTATACGCTTTCTGTGAAGAATATCTCTACTGTAAATGTGGGGATGACCAAATCAGACGGCTCTTATATGGATGTGCACGAATCAGGAAATGCTGCAGAAGCAGGTGCATATACCGAATCGTATGTAAAAGTTTCGGATAGGATGGCTTTCTCAGGAAAGCTGTCCTATTCGTATTTTACCGGATCCAAGATGTGTGGTCCTGTCCTTATGGATCCGTCTTATAACTTTATTAATTTCGAAGAGAGCACGACCGATAATCCCGGCAGGAAATCCAAAGAGGTTTTTGACTTGTCAGGAGGTATTAATTACCGGCTTGGTGACATGTGGTCTCTAGGCGGCAAACTGTCTTATAACACAGCGAATTACTCGAAACTTAAGGATCCTCGTTTTGCCTGCAAATGGGCTGATTTCGGTGCCTCATTAGGAATTGCATCCAAGTTGTCAGACAAAGTTACTTTAGGCATCGACGGAGAATTCCGGAAGACAGTGGAGTCGGTAGATGCAGATATTTTCGGAGAGGCTGCAAAAACCTATTACTACATTGTCGATTACGGCGCTTATTTCGGAAAAAGATCCATGTTGGATAATTCCAACGGATACCTGGCTACTGAAGGAAGTGAAAGACGTGAAAGCCGTCCTATGGTTAACCAGTTTTATGGAGGAAGCCTTCAGGCTGATTTCACATTCTCGGGAAGTACCAGGTTCTTTAATGAAATATCATTCTTGCACAGAAGCGGATTTTTCGGAAGAAAGTCTTCTGGTTCTATCCGTTATTGTGATGCGTCGGGTAATATAATCTCATATAAAGGCGTACTTTCCATGAAGAAAAATGAGACGGCTCATTATATAACTCTTGACGGAACTTATTCATCTTTAGGTAATGAGGAAAACAATTACAAGATAAATTCAGTTCCCGGAAGTAATCTGGAAGTGGTATATCTCGGTTCTCAGACAGCATTGGACAAGACACAGATTAATGCAGATCTTTCTTACAAAGGCTATGCGGGTTTGTCCGGGATGCTTCCCGACTGGGAGTATGGCGCAGAACTCGGAATGAATTATACATCGCTGACATCCGAGAGCTATCCTGATTACAGAAAGCAGGATATCACGGAATTGGATTTCAATATGTATGCTGTCAAGAACTGCAAAAAGGGTTATAACGTCTTCTCGACAGGACTTTATGCTGGTGCTCATTATGGAACCGGAACCAAGAATGAGGACGGAAAGAAAGTTTCAGCTACAGGAAATGCTTATTCCGGTACTGTATACTTGGATAGGAATTATGAATACAGGACATCTCCTGCAGGCTTTGTGAAGGTGTCGTTCAAGTATTCGCGCATTATCCGTCACGGGTTGACGCTGTTTGCGGAAATCAGTGATTCTTATACAAGTATGTTTAAAGATCCGGAGTTTTTGTCCGGAAGATATAGAAACGTGCTGAACGTGACTGTCGGCATTGATTTCTAAAAGTTATTAGTACATGACAATCAAAGGATTCAGGATATTGGTATCAGCTATTGCCGTATTCTTGTTCGCGTCTGCATCCGCTGTCGCTCAGCCGATGCCGGTGGATAGCCTTATTATAAAAGGAACGTTGGATAACGGTATGACCTATTACATCAGGCATAACGCTAATCCTAAAGGTTATGCGGACTTCTATATAGTGCATAATGTAGGTGCTTTCCAGGAAGCTCCAAATCAGGATGGTTTGGCGCATTTTCTTGAGCATATGGCTTTTAACGGGACCAAACATTATCCGAAGAAGGGTATAATCGATTTCCTTCAGGCTCAGGGTGTGCGTTTCGGCTACAATATCAACGCATATACCAGCAAGACGGAAACGGTCTATCACATGGATAATGTTCCGCTTAAGCGGGAGAGCTTCGTGGATTCTGTCCTGATGGTCCTTCATGACTGGTCAGGAGACATTTCTTGCGAGCAGAAGGAACTGGATGACGAACGTGGTGTCATCAGAGAAGAATGGCGTACCAGAACAAGTCCCCAGTCCCGAATTTTTGAGCTTCAAGAGGCTGTCCTTTATGAGGGTTCCACTTTCCCGAAGAGAAATGTCATAGGCTCCCTCGATGTTATCAATAACTTTAAAAGAGAAGAAATACTGGATTTCTACGACAAGTGGTATCGTCCTAATCTTCAGGCTATTGTGGTAGTCGGAGATTTCGATGCCAAGGAGATGGAGTCCAAGATAAAATCCATGTTCTCGGATATTAAGAATCCTGAGAATTGTGTTCCAAAAGAGACTTACAAGTTGGCGCCGTTCGTTCACGAGCGTTTCGAAAACATGGTTGATACCTCTGCCAAATTCTTGGCACTCAAGGTGTTCTTGAAACAGCCTTATCCTGAGGTCAGTCAGCGTGCCCAGAGGTCGTTCTATAAAGAGCAGTTTATCAGACAAATCATATCTGCTGCCGTAAGTGCGAGAATGGATGAGCAGGTGAAGTCTCCTGATTGTCCTTCATCCAGGGGCGTTATGGTTTCCAATGCCTCCAGAACGAATCTCTATTTTTCATTGTTTACCATCCTTCCTCGTGGGGATGCGTCACCACTGAGCCTTGTCGATTTCTATTGCGACAACGCCAACAGGTTGCTTCGCTTCGGTCTTACTGAAGATGAATTTCAGTCTGCTAAACTTAAGGTAGTCAAGAATTTGAGACTGCATAATGCTCTGTCTCCGGAGTCTGTTACTGATGATCAAATCGTCGCAGGCTGTGTGGACAACTTCCTGCATGGAGGAGCATTGACCTACCCGTCTGAACTCCAGAAAATCAAGATGGAGATCATGTCGTCCTTGAAGCTGCAGGATATCCTCGATTATATCCCTAAGATGTTCTCCGAAAGCGAGGTGATATATTCTTATTTCTATAATCCGAAGGATGGACATGAGATGCCTTCTGAGCAGCAGATTCGTGAAAGAATCCACGAATGCGCCCAGAAAGACTTGACATTCGATGCTATCAAGTTCAAGAAAGTGGACTTCAGCATTGACCTTCCTAAGGGGAAAATAATTAAATCTCAGCCGGTCAAGGGTTCTCAAACGGAGCTTTGGACCCTCTCCAACGGTATGCGCGTATGGTGGACACCGGCAGACGGCGTGAAGTCCAAGACTGCGCTTTCGATAAATTATGTGGTAAAAACCGGTGCGCGTGCTTTAGCTCCTGATAATATTCCGGCAGAAAAATTTGCCGAGAAATTTATGGAGAAGTATCTCGGTATCCGTGGCTCTGACAGGGTGGAGAATATGAATAGCCCTCAGTTCGAAGGTGTCCCGTACATGGTGTCATTCTCAGCCTCTAATGCTGTGATTACCACGGCTGTAGCTGCTGATAAAGCGGATCGTGCCTTCAGTGTATTGAATCTGCTTGTTACTGAACCGTATTTCTCTGACGCCCGCACGATGAAGACCACAATCGATGCGACAGTGGAATCTATGCGTAAACCTCGTTCGTCTTCATCGGTATTCCGTGAGGGCTTCAACGAAGTTTGCTACAATAATCATCCGTGGTACAGCAGAATCGACTCCGCTGCCGTAAGAGCATTGACCCCGGAACTGCTTGCGGATGTTCATGCCCGCCAGATCAGAGATGCCGGTGCTACGGATGTCTATATCTGCAGTTCGATGCCGAAAGAGGAAATCGCGGCTTTCGCCGAAAAGTATTTGGCGTCCATGCCTGCCGGATATGCCCATAAGCTCGCGAAGGTCCAGCCTAAAGTTCCTTCTTATAAGGGGGTCAATGAATTTGTGCGTACTTTCAAGGCATCATCCAAAGTCTCTAAAGCCACGGTCAGCGTGAACTGGCTGTATAATGTGAAGACAGATTTGAGGAGCTTGTGTGCTGTGGATGTTTTGGATTACATTATGTCTGCGCGTTGCCTTTCACAGATTCGAGAGCAGCGTGGCGGAACCTATTCCGTAAGCTTCAGTTCTTCTATTTTCCGTGAGAAGAAAGGTCTTGTCCAGTCATCTGTGGATTTCGAAACCAGACCGGAACTGCGAGATACTCTTGTGAATGACGCATATGAGTTGCTGTCTGATTTCTGTGAGAACGGACCGACTGACGAGGAAATGTCTGCAGCGAAGAACTATCTGATGAAGTATTATACTAAACTCCAGAAGAATCGTCAAATATCTGTGGTTAAGCGAAATGCGTCTATTCAGGATCATGCGGCATCCGGAGTTTGGGATGAAGATTATAAACAGGCTCTTTCAGAAGTGACGGCTTCTGACGTCCTTAAGACAGCACGCAAGGCGAACAAGGGTGCCCGCCTATTGTCAGTACTTAATGAAGAATAAATTAAAATACACAAGTTAATGGCTAAACAATCAACAATCAAAAAGAATTGGCCTAAGTATCTCCTACAGTGGGGTGTTCTGGCCGCTATTGCCGGTTTCTTGCTTATTCCTTGTAAGAACCCGGCCAACCCTGAAGCATATTGCCCTATGGGCGGACTTCAGGCATTGGCAACATTCTTCGTAAGAGGATCATTGCCTTGCAGCATGAGCATGGTGCAGATAGTCATGGGCATTGTCCTCGCTGCTGCGGTAGTGCTTTTCAGTAAGCTTTTCTGCGGTTATATCTGTCCGCTCGGAACAGTGCAGGACCTCCTGGTCAAGCTGCGCAATGTAATCGGGTGGAAAGGCATTGAAATAAAGAACGGAAGCATCGCCGACAAGGTCCTCCGCGTCATCAAATACGCGCTGCTGTTCTGGATTTTCTACATGACGGCCACTGCAAGTGAGCTGTTCTGCAAGAACCTGGACCCGTATTACGCCGTAGCGACCGGATTCAAGGGAGAAATCACCCTGTGGATGTCCATTGTGACTGTAGCATTGGTCCTGATATGCGGATTCATGATCAATATGTTCTGGTGCAAGTACCTCTGTCCGCTTGGAGCGATTTCCAATTCATTGAAATTCTGGGTGTGGATAGTCGTTCTCGCGGCAGCGTATTATGTGCTCGGCCTGGTGGGTGTCAATGTCCCTTGGTGGGCTCTTTTGGCTGCGTTCTGTGTAGCCGGCTACCTGTTGGAGATTCTTTGCGGGAAGCCGAAGCTGCAGGTGCTCCATATCATGAAGAATGATGCGAAATGCACCCATTGCGGAATCTGCAACAAGCATTGTCCTTATGGCATCGATATCGCGAACTGCAAGACTGGTGCTGTCAATGCCGTGGATTGTACGCTTTGCGGCGAATGTACGGCGGTTTGCCCGATGGACGCTATCCATACAGGTGTATGCGTGAAAGGTAGCAGGAATCTTGGCAATGTGCTGCTTCCGGCCATTATCGCTGTGCTGCTTGTCGCATTCGGATTCTGGGCAGGGGACAAGTACGAATTGCCTACCATCAATGTTACATGGGGCATCGAGGAGACTCTCGAGGACGGCACTGTGAAGCAGCTGGTGGATCCTTCTGCGCTCGAGACCATGGAGATGACCGGTCTGCGCTCAGTGAAGTGCTACGGAAGTTCTATGGCGTTCAAGGCCAAGCTGGAGAAGATCCGCGGCGTGTATGGTGTGAAGACATTCGTGGCTCATCACAGGGCCGTGATTACTTATGACCCTTCAGTTACGACTTCCGAAAAGATTCAGGAAAGCGTGTTCACTCCGTCCAAGTTCCGTGTGAACACCCCGGATCCTGCCGCTACGGACAGTATCAAGGTGGTGACCATCAGGACAGAGAACATGTATGACAAGCTCGACCTGAACTATCTCGGTCTGCAGATGCGTCTGACTGAAAAGAAGATATATGGTCTGGAGTCCGAGTTTGCCTGCCCGCTCATTGTCAGAGTTTATATGGATCCGTCAGAGAATCTCGACAAGGCATGGTTCAAGAAGATTGTCAATAAGAAGGAACTCGAAATGACTTTGCATGGCGGTGGAACCAAGATTACTCCTGTGAACTTCAAGTTCGTGGACCTGGAGGACGGCGAAAGCTACATCTCTACTGAAGCGTTTATCCGCAGGATGTTCACTCCGTTCAAGGCTCAGTTCAAGAAGAGAGTCGAGGAATTCGAGGGTAAGCCGCAGTTCGTGTATGAGATTCCTGATGCGAATTACGAGAAGCCTATCATTCTGCGCAATCTTCCGTTCGTAAGCAACCATTTGTCTAAGAACGACGGTATCATCGGCGTCTATCTGGAACTCAACAAGGATCTCGTTCCTGCACTTATGGTAAGATATGCGGCCCCTATGACTGCAAGCCGTATATGGGAACTCCTCAATATGGAAAAATGGACTATCACCTATGCTGAAGATGATGTCCGTGAAGTGGATGCCAAGCTGAAGTTCAAGACTCCAGGTGTGGAAATGCCTTATCAGGGTTCGGCTCTTGAAACTGTTCTGGCTGAGTAGATTTTGAATATCAATAAATATAAAATGAAAATAAGAAAGATTAGATTGATGGCATTGACCTTGGCGGGAATCCTGTTGGGACAGGCGGCAGCTGAGGCGGATGAAGGAATGTGGCTGATTCAGGACATCAATTCCGCATTGGAGAAGAAGATGCAGGAGCGTGGTCTGAAACTGTCAGCAGGGGAGATTTACAATGCTGATGCTCCGGGAAGTGCGGTGTCTGACGCTATCGTATCGTTGGGCTTCTATTGCACCGGAAGTATCATTTCCGACAAGGGATTGCTGATTACCAATCATCATTGCGCTTATAGTGATGTGTTTGCGCTGAGTACGCCTGATCATAATTATCTGGAAGAAGGTTATTGGGCTCTGAAGGAGGATCAGGAACTGCCGATTCCGGACAAGCAGGTGTTCTTCCTGAAACGTGTTCTGGACGTGACTGCCGAGGTGCAGGCTCTTCGTGAGGAGTTACGCTGCAAGAAGCAGCCGTGCGGGATGCGCCGTATCAGCTTTATCATGGAGAAGAAATACAAGAAAGATACCGGTAAAGAGGCATATTTGAGTTCAATGTGGGCTGGGGAGAAGTATTATATGGCATTGTACGATGTGTATGAGGATCTTCGTCTTGTAGCTGCGCCTCCTGTTTCTGTGGCTGCTTTCGGTGGTGATACTGATAACTGGGAATGGCCTCAGCAGAAATGCGACTTCGCTATGTATCGTGTATATATGTCTCCTGACGGCAGGCCTGCCAAGTTCTCTAAGGAGAATGTGCCTCTGAAGCCACTCCGCAAGTTGGAGATTTCTCTTGCGGGATATAAGCCTGGTGACTATACGATGGTTATCGGCTATCCAGGCAGAACCAATCGTTATGCGTCTTCGTTGGAGACAGATTATCAGGAGCGTGTGACTCTTCCGATTGCCAATGAACTGAGACGTAATCAGATGGAGATTATGCGTCGCTGGATGGATGCCGACCCTTCTGTATGGCTCAAGTACTCGGATACTTTCTTCGGTCTGAGCAATATAGGTGAGATGCAGGAAGGTGAGGCGGAGTGTCTTAAACGGTTCGGTGTCAAGTCGATAAAGGAGTCTGAGGAGAAGGCACTTCAGGCGTGGATAGAGGCTGATGCCGGTCGTAAAGCCAGATGGGGTAGTCTCATGTCGGATTTGAAGAAGATGTATGATGAGACAGAGTCCGTGGAGCGCAACAAGGCTTATTTCCGGGAGACTTTCTTCCGCGGCACGATTATCGGTCGCACGATTATGAGAATGAACAGTGCTCGCGGCAAGTTCGGACCGATGAAGAGACATCTTATGAGGGGTGTTGCCGAGACAGACCCGAGAGTGGAGCGTGATTTGCTCGAATACGCTGTGTCTCAATACTTTTCTAACATTGACACATCTCTTTTCGGACCTTATCAGAAGGAACTTCTTGCCAAGTTCGGTCATGATTTCAAGTCAATGACTGACTACGTCTGGGAGGGGACCATGGTTGCCTCTCCGGAAAAGGCAGCTGAGTTCAATGACCCGGCCCAGTTCAATGAGGACAGGCTCAAGAAGCTGCTTCTGGATGTAAGCATACTCGATTTCAACAAGTGTGACAATGACATGAACCACCGGAATCAGATTCTGGCTCTGAACAAGGAATATACCCAGGCGCTTTATGAAATGCGTCGTGACAAGGGTATCGCCCAGTATCCGGATGCGAATTCCACCATGCGTGTCACTTATGGCACGGTAGGCCCATTGGAGCCGAAAGACGGCATGTGGTGCTCTTGGCAGACATCCACGAACGGCATCATCGAAAAATACGATGCTTCCAACCGCGACTTCAAGCCTTCAGACGAGTTTATGTCAATGCTGAAGTCACGTGATTGGGGCCGCTGGGCTGTGTCTGTGAAGCCTGTATCAGGAAAATCACGCGGGAAGGCAAATGTGGCCGCTACCGGCTTCGCAGGCGCTCCTGCAGGGACAATGCCTGCCGATTTCCTGACTGACAATGACATCACCGGCGGCAATTCCGGCAGTCCTGTGCTCAATGCCTCTGGTCAGTTGATAGGCCTTGCTTTCGACGGCAACAAGGAGTCTCTCGCCAGTGATCTGTACGCAGTTCCGGGTTACAACAAGTGTGTCTGCGTGGATATCCGCTACATTCTCTGGACTTTGGACAGATATGCCGGCATGTCCCGAATTATAGATGAATTAGGATTGTAGTCAAAATTTTTTGGCAAAACCGAATATTCGTTTTATCTTTGCATTCCTATCAGGAGAAATCGGTTAACGAATCTCTCGAAGGAATGCATTTCCGGAGAGGTGGGTGAGTGGCTGAAACCACCAGTTTGCTAAACTGACGTACGGGTTTACCGTACCACGAGTTCGAATCTCGTCCTCTCCGCAAAACGAGAAAGAGAAAACAGCGTCAAGTTCACTTGAACGCTGTTTTCTCTTTTCCGTTTTGTAAAGCCCCGCCGCAGGCGGAGCGAGATGTCGGAGCGCGAACGACGAAATCTCGGAGAGGACGAGATCCAGCCCAGTGGCTTGTTTCATCTTTATGTAATGTGTCTAACTCAGAGATTGCGTAATCATGATTTCGCAATTCAACTCGCAACTTTCACCTAAAAGAGACTGTATAACCTTTTGTCTATCAGTTGGTTTTAACTTGCAGGCCAACTCGCAATTTTGATTGGAATTTTTTCGGGTCAAGGGGAAAAACCTGTGCATTATGCCTTCCTCTACTACCGATTGCGGTAAGTTAGAGCCGGTAAGCGGCATAGCCAGCGGCGAATTGCGGAGCACCTGAGCAGAGCTGGCTTTTGCCGAAGTCGGTGTGGTTTCCGGTCGTGAGAATTTCAGGCGAAACTGCAGCTGCCGGCGTGATTACCCCCGATGTGAACTTTATGGAGGATATCAAGAAAGCAGACACAGGTGATTTCTGAACCAATGAGCATACTTATAAGACCGTCGGTATTAGCATAATGGATTGATTTATAAGTAATTACGCAAGGTTAAGACTAAATTCATATATGCTCATCACCCTTATTTTTTATGGGAGTGAGCATATTGGACAGTGAGTTAAAATTAGTGTAACAATCAATGGCTCAGTAGGTTACAAGTGTATTTGTGGCTTTAGAGATATGCTCATTGGTTCAGAAATACCTCAGATAGGTATGGGTCCTAACCTGCAAGATATTACGTTGTTTTTAACATTTTTGTAACAATTCGCTCAAAAAATAGCTAAATTCGAAAAAATATATAACACCTGTTTTCAAATCCAAAAACCATGAAAATGAATCGCATATTGTGCCTATTGGCTTTATTGGTCTTGCCGCTCGGCATCGGTGCTCAGGATGTCAAGTACTTCAAATATCAAGGAGAGGTGAATGTTTCCTATTCGTTTGATATGAGTGAAGAACTTAATAACCTTAACCTGGAAGTAATCAATGGTGTGCGCTTCTCACGTTATCTTTTCGCCGGTGCGGGTATAGGAGCGACCGCTGAACTTTCAGATGAAGCCATAATCTTCCCGATATTCGTTGATGTAAAAGGTTATTTTCCAGTTGCTCGAAAACTGGATTTGACAGCTGGGGTGGATGTAGGAACAAAACTCGATTATACGTATGATATGACAGGCGGTTTAATGTTCCGTCCTGAGTTTGGCTTACATTTTCCGATGAGTAAGAAGGTAGGAATGAAATTGACCTTATTATACGAAAGATATAGTTGCAAGACGACTGTTATGAATGCAGAAGTCAAATACAAACAGAACCAGATAGGTTTTAAAATAGGTGTTTCATTTTAAGCGGGAAATTAGATAACCGGTCGCGATTTGTGGCCGGTTATGTGTTTTATTACCAGCATGAAAATCTAACTCTCCCGCCAGGTGGTTTCATGTCTAGCCATATTACAATAATGGCGTCATATAATGCGGAAGATAGGTGATATTATCTTCTTCTTTATAGTCGGCTGCATGAAGTACAGTGGGCGTGGTCATGTGTTCGCCAAACCTTTTCATACACTTAGTTAAGGAAGATAACGTGTAGTTCTTTCCGCTCTTGACTTCTATCGGACGGATATTGTGGCGGCTGGTTACCTTGTTCTTTTGGAGCAAGAAGTCAATCTCCATACGTTCCTCAACAGCCTCTGACGACTTGCCATAGAAGAAAAGCTTGTTTTCGTTGGCTGTAAGCATTTGGGCTACTATATTCTCAATCAGCATTCCCTCGTTTACTTCCAGTTTTCCAAAAAGCAACTTTTGGTATATCTCATACGAGACAATCCCTTTTTCATCGAAAGCGTGACTGATTAACAAGCCAGTATCATTCATATAACATTTCAAGGTTGTGCGGTCTTCGTTCATCTTCAGCCCGATGTTCGGCTCGGTCGAATTGTAACAGATATTGACCACTCTTGCATCCTTTAGCCAAAAGAACGCGTCATCCCAATCGCGATATTTCGCACCAGGCTTAAGGGCAGATAACCGGAACTTCTTTTCGTGCTTGGAGAGCTGAGATGGTATCTGGTCGAAGATTGATACTACCTTGTCAGCTATCTCACCCGCATAATTGAAAATGTCGTTACGATAGATGGTCAGTACGTCGCGCTTAGCAGCATCTACTGCATCAAAATCTTTGGTCTCAACATATTTTTTGACAGCCTGCGGCATTCCTCCCACTATCATATAGAGTCGGAAAGCATCCATTGCCTGCCGATGGAAGGCCTGCCCCATCGGCTTCCGTTCAGCAAACCTCTTCCGTATCAACTCCATCAGCATTTCGTTGCCTGTGGCCCATAGAAACTCTTCAAAGTCCATCGGATACATCTGAATGGGGCGTTCTTCTGAGGGGAGTACGATACCTTGCGTATTTTTCTTGATGCTTACCAGTGAACCTGTCTCAATGTAGTCATATCGACCATCAGCCACCAGAAACTTGATGGCAGCTCTCGCTCTGGGACACAATTGCACCTCGTCAAGGATGATGAGTGATTTGCGTTCGTGAAGCCTCACTTTATAGTGTTGGCTCAGGTAGAGGAACAGCGTGTCGAGATCCTCAAGATAGAGATCAAACCAGTCTCTAACCATCTTGGGAGCCTTATTGAAGTCGATGAGAATATATGATTCGTACTCATTCTTACCGAACTCCTCTACAATATAACTCTTTCCGATGCGTCGCGCTCCCTCTATAAGTAGTGCCACCTCTCCGTTTCTTTTCTCCTTCCAGTCAAGTAGTTGCTGATATATTTTACGCTTCATAATGATAGTATCTGCACCTTTTTGAGATTTTTGTTTCATCATATTATACACCTTTTCGAGATTTTCTCCGCTGTAAATATACACCTTTTTAAGATTTTTTGCAAACATTTTGTACCGCGTGCGAGAAGCAGACCGCCGCATATGGAATCACTCCAGATGCGGCGGGCAGAAACGCTCAACTGATGCGTTGAGCCTCAATATATGTAAACTAAATCAATGCCTTACCACGTTACTTGATTTGTTGATTACGGACTTAGGGCGGCCGTAGTAATCTATGTGGGCGTTCCCGGATGTCTCGGTCTCAAGCTTTTCGGTAACAGTGACGGAGGCCCCGGACACCCCTGACAGATTCAATGACGCATCCTTCACCGTAAATTTCTCGGCATTGACAACAGCAGTTCCGCTGCCAGAGACGGCCAGCTCATTTCCGGTTCCTTTGAGGGACAGAGATGTAGCGCCATGCATATCAGCAGAGACCTTTCTGATTGCCCCGGATAAATTGAAAGATGAGGTGCCGGAGAGAGTAGCGCATAGTTCACCGGCATTGACTTCTAACGTCTTGAACTTGCTCACGCCGCTGGCTGTCGCATTGATGGACTCAGAACGGAAATTCTCCAGACTGATCTTGGACGTACCCGACATGGACAAGACTACCTTATCCGAATTTATCGAGGAAATGCCGCCTATCTCAGCAACTCCGCTGCACGTGATATGGCAAGAGCCGGACGTCAGAGTCAGGTTGTTAATCTTGGTGGAACCGCTCATAGTGATAGTCGCCTTGTCCCACGTTCCGGAAAGCCCTTCGAGTTTAGTTATTCCGGACAGGTTGACCGCCAGGCTCTCACCCGAAAACGCGCCGCCGGACACGCTCATCTGAGAGTTCCCGCTCAACGTAACGCTCGGAAACTCAGGCGTATATATTGTTACGGTCGCGCTCGGGATACTTACATTCGAACTGCGATACGGATACTTCTTCATTTTCTTTACCAGTTCAAGGGCACTTCCGGTCTGCCTGATTTCGAACAGGTCGATGTCATCCCTGTCCCACACTTCCATAATGACTTTATAGTGATCCGACTTGACCAATGATATTTTATAATTTGTAGAGACGAATCGGCCCCTTCCGGAAACCGTCTGGCCGTCAGACACGGTACGGATGGCATTGAAAGACGTAAAATCATATTCCCGTCTCACAGCAGGATTTTCACCTGCATTGACCTGAATCACGGACATCGCGCAAAGCAATATCAGCACAAAAAGATTCTTTTTCATAGCATTGATAATTTAGATTTTATTAACATTCTGAGTACCAGCATAATATGCCTGACAACATTCGCCGTAAAGGGCTCTGATTTCTTCCAGGCTGCTGTCGCAATACTTCCTCGTAACCTCCAGTTTTTCAGCATTTCCAAGGCCGTCAAGCCCCCCGATCATGCTGTCCGGAGAATTAAGCAGCTCCTCAATGACCGCCGACAAGTCCATTTCCCTGCACAGCTCGGAAGACATCTCCATCTCCCGTACCTCCGAAAGCAGCGGCGCCACGCCATCCCGATAGTTCGTCATATAGACCTCGACCGGATCGACCTGAGCCTCCGGCCATCGCAGAATGACGAGAATTGTCAATGCTGCCGCCATCCCGACAAAGGTCAATGCAATTGTACGTCTGCGGAAACGTTTCCTTGCACGCTCTTTATGTAGCCGCCCAAGAAAATCTTGCTCGGAGACGGACGGATCTGCTCTGGCCTCATCTGCAAGGCTTCTATAGTTGTCGAAATATTTTTCTATATCATTCATAATCATTGACTTTCAATTTTTCTCTTAGCCTCTCTGCAAGTTTTCTGCGGCCTCTGAGGTATTGACTTCGGACAGAGGACTCGCTGATTCCCAGCATTGACGCAATCTCTTTATAATCAATGTCTTCTATAAGCTTCAATGTCAATATCGTCCGGTATCCGTCCGGCATTGCCTTCAGCAGGTCCATCACCATCGGGAACACTTTTCCGTCCAATCCGGACCAGACCTCTTCATTGTCATCGGCAAGAACAGGTTCAGCAGAAGCGAAGGCGTCGTCGATATTCACGAAGCGCTTTTCGCGGCGCAGGAAGTCTATCGACCTGTTCATGCACATCCGCCGCAGCCACGCCCACTCATCGTCAGGTCTCCTGCCGCCCGTAAGAAATCGGATCAATGTTTCCTGCATGATTTCTTCCGCCTCGCTTGATGACAATGTGATGCGCAAGGCCGTATTGTACAGCCTTTTACCGTATTGCCGGAATAGTTCCGTCGCTTTTTTGTCATCAATGCCCATATCCTTTTCACCGCTTACACTGCAAATCTATCAAATCTTCTATACTCTTGACGGGCAATGATTGGATTTGTTGCATATCGTTTCTAAAAAAATCAGCCCGGTACATTTTCGTGCCGGGCTGAATCTTTCAATATGTGTGTCGAAATGTTATTCGGCAGGGGTAGTCACTGACTGTTTGAAGAGGCCGGTGATGGCGCTGCCGTTCTTTACGCCGAATGCCACGATGACATATTCGGTATTAGGGCTGCATGCATCACGTGTGATATTATAGTTGCCTTTAGGAAGACCATAATATATATAGCCAAAATCCTCTATGACAGACTTGATGATCTGCTCGTCATTCATTCCTTCGAATTGGGCAGCCCTATAAACATTTGCCGCGTACTCCATATCAGGATCTCCAGGTATGAAATCTACAGAAATCTTGGTTGCTGTAAGTTCCTTGACATTGATCTCGATAGCCTTTTCTCCGGAAGGAGGAGTAGTGCTCTCGACCTTGGTCTTGAATAGCCTCTTGGTCACAGAAGTGGTAGCAGCGTAATCATTGTTCGGATCTACTCCGAAGACTACCACGTAGTATTCGGTATTGGATTTCAGTTCGCCCTTGGAAACCACGGTGGTACCTGTCTTCTCGTATCCGAGCATATCGTATCCAAGTTCGTTTTTCACAGCCTTGACGATTTCCTCATCAGTCTTTTCACTGCATTTGGATGCTTCCAGTACATAGCTGAAATACTTGGCTGTCGCATCGGATGGCGTTACCGTCGCCTTGAGCGATGAAGTGGTCACTTCGTCCTCGGAGATAGTGAAAGAAAGAGCCGGCTCCTGAGCCTCACCTTCTCCAGGAACCACGATTTTCTTGAACAGACCGCTTGCCGGAACGGCACTATATGCGTTGTTCGGGTCTTTTTCCACATAGAAGGCATAGATGATATATTCCTTGCCGGTGGTCAATGGATTGACGTTATGGCCAGTCATGGCTCCCTTGCTGGCAGTCAGCCAGAAATAACCGTCTCCGCTTCTTTCTTTTATGACTTTTGTCATGATTTCCTCATCGGTGAGACCCTTGAATTCATCATAAGAACGCCATTCATATACGAAGTGGATGTTGTCGTCAGACGGAACGACTGTGAACTCCAAGTCCGTAGCTGTGAGCTTGTTCACTACGATTTCAATGTCCTTCTCGCCCGGCTTCTGAGCGCCTTCACCTGTCTTGAACTCTTTCCTGGCAAGGTCTGTGGTCGCCATACATATTTCACCGTGGTATGTCACGCCGAAGGCAACTACCAGAAAGTCACTGTTGTCAGGCAAGCCTGCAAAGTTGTAGGAATCCTTCCCTTTGGAGAAGTTCTTGCTTGCAAAATCTTCGAAGGATTCGTCTTTCAGATGAGCGTCGAACAACTTGGAGTAGTAGTTCAAGATGGCTTCGTCGGTGTCTCCACCCACAGTCGTAGATAACTGGGACTTGTTTATCGCAGTGAAGAAATAATACTCGTCATCTTTTGACGGCGTTACTTCGATTACTGCGGAGGTCCTGTCGGCTGCTCGGACATTGATTTCAAATGTCATATCGGATTTCTGTACGCCCGGGTCCTTCTCTGTCTTGAATGTCTCTGACGCTACTCCCGTGGTGATAAGACCGTTGATGTCCACACCGAAAACTATGGCGATGTACTCAGTCTCGGAAGCAAGTGAAGGAACCGTCCCTTCCATTTTGCCGGAATAGCTGAGGATGAGATACATATCCCCGAAGGTCTTCTCGCTGAGTTCGGCCAACTGCTTGACTTGGGCGATATAATCCTCTGCAAATGCACGTGCGTCGCCATTGTAGTCCTTGTCAAACAGCACTTTAGGTGTAACATTGAAGAAATACTTGTCGGTATAGTTGCCGGCATTGACGGTTACCTGCGCATTGTAGAATGTGACGTCGTGGAAACTCATGGTGAACGGCGTGTCGAGTTCCGTGTCCTCGGTGGTGGTGAGGACAGCAACACTCCATTCAGAATCCTTGAACGCATTCTTGTCAGCAGAAACGGCTTGAACCTTGAGCGTATGGGTAGAGTTGGTCTCCAAGTTGTCCCATGCCATCTCCTTCTCCGTAGTGGACACCACGTCCCGGTCGTCGAAAATGACATTGTAGCTTGCTGCTCCTGCAACTTCGGTCCAGAAAGCGGCTACTGATGTCTTGGTGGTCTTGGCTTCGTCCTGAATCACTTTTGGTGACGAAAGCTGAGGAATGTCCCCGTCTTTCTCGTTGCCGCATGAGAGCAGCGCACAAGAGAGGGCGAACATTGTAAGAATTCGCAATGTCTTCATAAAAGATTTTTATGTTTATTTGTTTGTGAAAGATTATTTCGTCGGATGTTCTCTGACAAGATCCCCAAGTTCATTCCAAGGAAGGGTAACCTTTATGATTCCGAGATAATATGACCCGATTTCATACTGGCCGTAAACGTAAGTCACACCCTGTTCCGAAACCTTGAAATTGCCATTCGGCTCAAGGTCCTTGATGAAGAGCGCGTCGTAAGACTCCTGGTCAGGCATCTCGTCGTGAAGATGAGCGGAGAGCAATGCGGAAAGAGCCTCCTTGTAGCCAGGGATGAAGAAATCCTCCTCTGTCACCTGCTTGCCAGTCTTCAGGTCAATGTTTACTGACGATTCGACTGTGGAACCGTGTGCGCCACCCTCGAACACGTAGTTGGAAACCGTGTATGTGATGATGTTGTCGTGCCTTCCGGAAAAATAGCCTTCCAGCTTGTTCTCCCAGGAGAAGAAACCCGCTCCCATGTCATTGGCCTCATCGCCTTGGGCTTCACTGAGCAGCTCCAGGTTGGCCTTCTTGTACTCGGCCACGAAATCGCCAGCCCAGCGGTTGGCCGCATCTTCCACAGAAAGTCCCGAGTAGTCGGAGCCGAAAGTGGCCTCCACGATAATCTCGCAGATAGAGTTCTTTACACTGTCCACAAGACCATCTACAGGATATTCTGCATTGACATTGACCCGGACGGAGTCGCTCCGCTCAGGAGAAAGCGCCTCTGTCACATTGACATTGACACTGTTTACCTTCACCTCCTGTTCATTGCAGGAAGCGAGGAGAAGGGCCGCGCCGATACACAGCGACAAGCCCGATGATGATATAATATTGTTCATAATCAGTCGTTGTTCATTTCTTTGATATTCACCTCGTCACGTTTGCTGCTGCCCATCAGCCATTCGCAGTAGTAGTCAGCCATTCTCCAGAAGAAGTATTCGTTCATGTCTCCGAATCCGTGCCTCTGTCCCGGAAGAATCAGCATGTCGAAACGCTTGTTCGCACGGATGAGGGCGTTGACCACGCGAATGGTGTTGGCAGGATGGACATTGTTGTCGATGTCACCGTGCACGAGCATGAGGTGTCCTTTCAGATTGGAAGCGATCTCCGGATTCGTTTCGATAGAATATACGAATGTGGTATCGCCTGCCTCCACTTTCTCTGTGATTCCGTGATGCTGCTCGCTCCACCACCTGTTGTAGATGCTGTTGTCGTGGTTTCCCGCGCAGGAAACGGCAGCCTTGAAGAAGTCAGGGTATTTGAGCATCGCTGCTGTGGACATGAAACCGCCGCCGGAGTGTCCGTGGATGCCGACCCTGTTCAGGTCAATCCAGCTGTATCTTGCCCCCAGCTGCTGGATTGCATATTTCTGGTCCTCGAGGCCGTAGTCGCGGAGATTGCCATAGCCGTAGTTGTGGTACCATTTGGACCTGTCCGGATGGCCGCCCCTGTTGCCCACGGTTATGACAATGAACCCGAGCTGAGCCAGCCTGTCTGTCCTCGTGAAACCTCTGCTCCACGAAATGTTGTTGGCCTCCACCTGAGGGCCCGGATATACGTAATCGCATATAGGATAGACCTTTGTAGAATCGAAATCAAATGGTTTGTAGATGGCTCCGTAGAGGTCTGTTATACCATCTGCCGCCTTGACCTTGAACCTCTCTGGGAACTTGTAACCTGCAGCGAAAAGAAGCGAGAAGTCAGCCTCGCCGAGGTCGCACAATTTCTTGCCGGCCGCATCGAAAAGCGCAGAAGCCGGCTTGTAGTCCACGCGGGAATAATTGGCAATGAAATACTTGCCGTCGTCAGAGGCTATCGCGTCAATGTTCATGTCCGGGATGTCGAGCATTTTCGGCTCACCGCCCTGCAGACTGACCCTGTAAACATGCATCTGATATGGATTTTCGCCCTTTTCCTTACCGCAGGCACGGAACAGGACATATCCTTCCTTTTCATTGACTGCGAGCACGTCGTCCACATGATATGCCCCTTCGGTAAGGTTTCTTATCAATGTTCCGTCAGCATTGTAGAGATAAAGATTCGCCCATCCGTTGCGCTCGGACCAATGAATCATTTTCCTTCCGCCGTCCAGAAGCCTTGTCTGTCTGCTTTCCACGTATGTGTTCATTCTCTCCGAAATAACGGTCCTGGTCGAATCGCTGTCCACGCCCACGTAGCAGATGTCCATGCGTTTCAAGTCGCGGCTCATACGGGTAAGATAGAACCCGTTGTCATCTCCGAGCCAACGCGAACCGTAGAACTCGTCGAACTGGTCATCGGTAGTACGGACATCCGGCTGCATGATGAGGTCCTGGTCCTTGAATGCATTGATTTTTACCTGTCTGGAGGTCCAGTCAGAGGTAGAGAATACGTACAGATGGCCCTTAGGTCCCGGCTCTCCCGGCATCTGGTATTTGTAAGTCTCCAGTGTCGGACGTGGCTGAGTCAATGAATTGATGACCCAGAAGTCCTTGAGCGGTGCCATATCCCAACGCATCACTGCAATGTGCCTGGAATCCGGCGACCATACCAGTTCCGACGGAAATACTCTCTTGGTCGTGTCTGTTTCGGTGTTTCCGCTGTAGTTGTTTATGCCGTAACAGAAGTCCTTGTATCCGTCTGATGTTATCCTGTGCTCGACCAGTGTGCTGTCCTTCGGGTCCTCGGCCGCCTTGCGCAGGTTCAGGGTGTCCATGTAGAAGAGGTTGGAATTCTTCATATACACACCTGTCAGACCGTCCGGAGACACATTTGCCCAGTCCGGATATTTTTCCTTCTTGTCGGCGGTGTCGTATGTCAGCTTCTTTCCGGCGATTTCATAGCGGAAATGATATGTCAGCTTCTCGCCTGTGGCTTTCCCCGTCGTATCTGTTTTCTCCTTGGTGCTCTTGATATCGAATTTCAGGATGCCGTCGTTTTCCGGGTCAATGCTGATGTTGCTTATCGGCAAGTGCTTGGCATCGAACGGGTCACGCATGATTTCGGTAATCTGCATCGCGAGCTTGTCCATGTCGAATACCGGCTCGGTCTTTCCCGCTTTCGGGTCCGCTATATAATATTGTGTTCCGTCTGATGTCTTCCATGCGTACAGAAACTTATCTCCGTTACGGAACCAGACCGGTCTTACGGAAGTGGAAAAAACCATCTGGCCAATGCGTTTGGCGGAGAATCTCTCTGCCAGCTCGTAGTTCGGCGTGCGCACCATCCTCTCCTGACGGCTCTGTGCCATTCCGGAGACTGCCAAGAGTGTCAATGCTGCCGCACAGACCAATTTCCTGTTTGTCAATGTTTTTGCCATAATATCCTGTCGTTTTTCAAAAGATCCCCAAATTTAGGTAAAATAAACGGAATAAATCATAACTTTGCCCATCTGTAGGGGAACTTTCCTTGACAATGGATTGTCCCGGACTGACACATTTTTTAATACACCATTAAATCAATTCATTGACTATGAGCAGGATACTCAGATTGTTAGTTGCATCTGCATTGACATTGACCTTTATGGGCGGCCGGCAGCCGGCATCGGCGCAGAAAAGTCCGGCTTTTGGAGCGAAGTTCAAGATTGCCGAGGGCGCGGATCTCCGCATTCTGGATGACAATATCTGGGACTACAGCCAAGATACGATTCCGCCGAAGTGGAAGGAAATAGGGGAGGACCCGAGGGATTTCCGGAGGGCTCCGCAGTTCGCTCGTCTGGTGAAGGACTATATGCCTGACGTTTTCGCTTTCCAGGAGTATTCGGAGCATATGCACAATGAGTTTTACCCGCTGGTGGAGAAGAAAGGTTATATAATAGCCTGGGAATCAAAGGAAGACTGGAACAACACTCCTATATTCTACAATAAGAGGACTCTCGAGCCGATATACGTATATTATAATATGTACACTCCGGCAAGGTGGTGCAATCATGGTTCCAAGTCATTTACTTCGGCCGTGTTCAGGAGAAAGGATGACGGCAAGGTGTTCGCGGTAATCGGCACACATCTGTGGTGGAAAAGTGACAAGGCTCAGCCCGGCAGCACGATGGCGAGGGCTTCGCAGCTGCGTCTTGTGATGGCTGAGGCTGAGATTATCCGTGCGAAGTTCGGTGACGTCCCGGTTTTCGTGGTCGGTGACATGAATTGCGAGGAGGGCACGGTTCCGATTCAGCAGATGATTCAGGGCGGCTACAAGCCTTGCTATAAGGTGGCTACGGTCTATGGCGACACTCACAACGGCCATCATATCTGCAGTCCTAAGGACGGCTATTCTACTGTGAGCCGCAGGCGTGGCCCGGACCGTGAAGCGGGAGCGATAGACCATTGTCTCATATATGACCCGTCCGCATCTGTGGAGGTCCGCGTCTTCGACTGCATCATGGAGGAGTACACCGTCAAGCTGACTGACCATTATCCTAACATCATTGACGTAAAACTGTAAAAATCAAGTATTTTATTGTCAATTAAAAAATTATGTGTAAATTTGTAGCCCCCAAAATTGGGGAAAGTAACATAAATTAAAGATTTACAATCATTTATGCCAACAATTCAACAATTAGTTCGCAAAGGACGCGAGGTGCTTGCTGTGAAGAGCAAGTCTCGTGCGCTGGATGCTTGCCCTCAGAAGAGAGGCGTTTGCGTGCGTGTGTACACAACCACACCTAAGAAACCTAACTCAGCAATGCGTAAGGTTGCCCGTGTACGTCTCACTAATGCAAAAGAGGTCAACGCATACATCCCAGGCGAAGGTCACAACCTCCAGGAGCACTCAATCGTGCTTGTTAGAGGCGGTCGTGTAAAGGACCTCCCTGGTGTTCGTTACCACATCCTTAGAGGAGCTTTGGATACCGCTGGTGTAGAAGGCAGGACACAGTCCCGTTCTCTCTACGGAGCCAAGAGACCAAAGAAATCTAAGAAGTAATTTTCATTACCAATTTTCACTTTAATTTTTCACAAAAATGAGAAAATCGAAGCCTAGAAAGAGGATTCTACTTCCTGATCCTAAGTTTCACGATGCAAATGTAACACGCTTCGTGAATAACCTTATGCTGCAGGGGAAGAAGAGTATCGCGTATTCTATTTTTTACGATGCCATTGACATGGTAGGCGAGAAGATGAAAGATTCTGACAAGGCTCCTCTAGATATCTGGAGGAAAGCTCTCGAAAATGTAACCCCGCAGATTGAGGTTAAGAGCCGCAGGGTTGGTGGAGCTAACTTCCAGGTGCCAACAGAGTTGAGACCGGAGAGAAAGATTTCACTTTCGATGAAGAACTTGATACTCTATGCACGTAAACGTTCCGGCCACTCTATGGCAGAAAAACTCTGTGCCGAGATTGTAGCTGCCTATAACAATGAAGGTGGCGCATTCAAGAGAAAAGAAGATATGCACAAGATGGCAGAGGCCAACAAGGCATTTGCGCACTTCCGTTTCTAATTCCCGTGAACAATGGCAAAAAGAGATCTTAGATTTACCAGAAATATCGGCATTATGGCGCATATCGATGCCGGTAAGACGACAACTTCAGAGCGTATCCTTTTCTATACGGGTAAGACCCACAAGATTGGAGAGGTGCACGATGGAGGCGCTACTATGGACTGGATGGTTCAGGAGCAGGAGCGTGGTATCACCATTACCTCTGCTGCAACCACCGCCTTCTGGCATTACAACGGGAATGTTTATCAGCTGAACCTTATCGACACTCCGGGCCACGTTGACTTCACTGTTGAGGTTGAACGTTCACTCCGTGTGCTCGATGGTACTATCGCAACTTTCGATGCTGTCGGCAAAGTACAGCCGCAGTCTGAGACCGTATGGCGTCAGGCAGACAAATTCGGTGTGCCTAAAATCGCTTACGTGAACAAGATGGACCGCGTCGGTGCGGACTTCCTCGGTTGCGTCAAGGATATCAAGGACAAACTTGGAGCAACTGCTGTTCCAATTTCCCTTCCTATCGGTTCAGAAGATAAATTTGTCGGTATCATTGACCTTATCGACAGAAAAGCCATCGAATACGAGGCAGACAACACCAAGCTTGTAAACTATCACGAGATTCCTATCCCTGAAGATATGAAGGGTGAGGTAGAGCTCTGGAGAGACAGACTTGTTGAGGCTGCTGCCGAGTGCGATGACGCTCTTATGGAAAAATACTTCGAGGATCCTGAGTCAGTAACAAGGGACGAAATCATCGCTGCTATCCGCAAGGGTACCATCGCCATGAAGATTGTTCCTGCCACCTGTGGTTCTTCATATAAGGACAAGGGTGTCCAGTTCCTCCTCGATGCAGTTATCCGTTATCTGCCTTCACCTATCGACATCGGTGCTGTCAAAGGTACAGATCCGAAGACAGGTGAGGATGTAAAGGTAGAACCAGATGCAAGCAAGCCGTTTGCAGGTCTTGTGTTCAAGATTGCTACTGATCCGTTCGTAGGCCGTCTTGCATACATCAGAGCTTATCAGGGACATCTTGATGCAGGCTCTTATGTGCTCAACACACGTACCGGAAAGAAAGAGAGAGTTGCCCGTCTGTACCAGATGCACTCAAATCATCAGAACCCTATCGAGTTCGTTGAGGCAGGTGATATCTGTGCAGCAGTAGGTTTCAAGGACCTTCGTACAGGTGATACCATCTGCGCTGAAGATCATCCGGTTGTTCTTGAGGCTATGGAATTCCCGGATCCGGTTATCGGTATCGCTGTGGAGCCTAAGACTCAGTCAGACCTCGAGAAACTCGGTGTCGCTCTCGGCAAACTTGCTGAAGAGGACCCTACCTTCACAGTAAAATCAGACCACGAGACAGGTCAGACTGTCATCAGCGGTATGGGTGAGCTTCACCTCGATATCATTGTTGACCGTCTTCGTCGTGAGTTCGGTGTTGAGATTAACCAGGGTGCTCCTCAGGTTAACTACAAAGAGGCTATCACCTCTACTGTTCAGCATCGTGAGCTCTTCAAGAAGCAGACTGGTGGTCGTGGTAAGTTCGCAGACATCATCGTTGAAATCGGCCCTGCAGATGAGGGCGTTACCGGACTTCAGTTCGATAATCAGGTCAAGGGTGGTAACGTGCCTAAGGAATACGTTCCTTGCGTACAGAAAGGATTCGAATCAGCTATGGCCAATGGTGTTCTCGCCGGCTATGAGGTTCCTTCCCTCAAGGTTACCCTTCTCGATGGTTCATACCATCCGGTGGACTCTGACCAGCTTTCATTCGAGATTTGTGCCCGCAACGCATTCCGTCACGCTTGCCCTAAAGCGCATCCGGTTCTCCTCGAGCCTATCATGAGCCTTGAGGTTGTTACTCCGGAAGAGTACATGGGTGACATCGTCGGTGACCTTAACCGTCGTAGAGGCCAGATCAATGCAATGGATTCTACCGCCAACGGCGCAAGAATCATCAAGGCATTCGTTCCGCTTTCAGAGCAGTTCGGTTATGTGACTGTCCTCAGAACCCTTTCTTCTGGTCGTGCTACCAGCACAATGACTTTCGACCACTATTCAGAGGTTCCTGCTAGCTTGGCTAAGGAAGTTATCGAGAAGAGCGGTTACAAGGCATCCGATGACGACGAATAATTATTAACGGAAAAAAGAGTATTGATATGAGTCAGAAAATCAGAATAAAACTCAAATCATTCGATCATATGCTGCTTGACAAGTCAGCAAAGAAGATCGCTGAAACAGTGACTTCTACAGGCGCTAAGGTTTGCGGACCGATTCCTCTTCCTACAAGCACCAAGATTTTCACTGTGAACCGCTCCACCTTCGTAAACAAGAAGTCTCGTGAGCAGTTTGAACTCAACTCTTACTGCAGACTCCTCGACATCGATGAGTCCAATGCAAAGACAGTCGATTCTCTTATGAAACTCGAACTGCCTTCAGGAGTAGAGGTTGAAATCAAAGTCTGATAGAAATCAGCATCCCGGGTGCTGGAATTGTTTCGGAACTCGGGAAAAATAACTATATTTGCAAGACCGGTCTTGCACCGGTTTTGTAAATTTGGTCCCATAGCTCAGTTGGTTAGTAGCATCTGACTCATAATCAGAGGGTCACAGGTTCAAGCCCTGTTGGGACCACAAACAAAAAGAACTCACACTTTCGTGTGGGCTCTTTTTGTTTGTGGTCCCTTATGGGACTTCGTATTTCCCCCTCAGTCCCCCATTACGGGGGAAGATTGCCCTCCGGGCAGTTCGTTTATTTAAGTTGGCTCTTTGTTTGTAGTCCCCTTCTGGGATATCGTCTATATATTGGGACTCTGTCCCAAGGGTTTTAAACCCTCCAACTCCCTTTTCAAGGGAGCGATCAGGGCCTACGGGCTTTCCATCGCCGCACGGCTTTCCCTGCCCGCCAACTCCGGCCCGGCATCTGATGACCTGTCTCAATCCCCCTAACCCCCTTTTCAAGGGGGCACATCAGGCCTCCGTGCGCACCAGAGCGCATGGCCACCGCTTCGCTGTTCTTCGGCCGGCATCTGAGGATGCCTTGTTCGGCACTAGAGGGAGGGACCAACGAAGTGGGAGGGCCTGGTTCTCACGTGGGCTTCTTGCTGCTGCACGTGCCCTTTAGAGGCGCTCTTTCGGACTGGCCTCTTTGCTTTGTTTAGGGGTTGTCCTAAACACAGTCGTGACGTCGCTGTGAATTTTTCGAACAACCTGCATGTTGGCATTTTGTGGATGTCGCTGATTGTCAATTGATTGCGGGAGTCTATGAAAGCCTGGTTACTCATTTTTTCATGTAACCTGGCTTTGGCTTTAATCGCTAATGTGCTATGTGTCAATGTTTTATGCTACTCGCGCAAATGCAGGTTGTTCTAATAGTCTGGTCAACACGTAACCGCAGAGACGCTTACCTTTTATCCTAACTACTTGTTGTTAAATTTCGGTAAACTTTTTTCAGGACGATACAGCTTGCGCGACCTGCAAGTCGCTGAATATCATATAGTTGAACGTTTTCAGAGTTGCCAAAAGTATAACTCTGAAAATGGCTAAATGCCTGCCACACAGCTATTTACTGGTTGCGCTACATGTGAGGAGTTTGGCGGGAAGGATGGGCATTGCACCGTTTTGTGTGCAGACGAAGGCGGAAACATCCACGGCCTTTCTGTGGGCTACAGTAACTGGCAAGCCGCTTAAGATGCTTGCGGTAAAGGCGGCAGTGAAGGAGTCGCCTGCTCCTACGGTGTCAGCTACTTTTACTTGTGGCGTTGGCAAGAACGACTTCGCGTCAGGCGTGAAAATGTAACTGCCGTTTACTCCGCAAGTCAGAATGAGAATCTTCAGATTGTAGCGGTTCAACAATGCCCGGCATTGGTTCTCCGGATCCGACTCAGGAATGCCTGATATCCGACAGACTGTCGGGAGTTCCTCGTCATTGATTTTCAGGACATTGCACCGCATCATAGACTGCTCCAAGACATCTTCGCTGTAGAAACTCTGCCTGAGATTGGCATCGAAAACAATTAGAGTGTCGTTGTCCTTCGGCATTGTGTCAATGAAGCGATTGATGGTTTTGCGGGATACCGTGCTCCTCTGTGCAAGTGAACCGAAACATACTGCGCAAGTGTTGCGGGCCAATGCTTCCAGTTCCGGCGTGAATGGAATGTAGTCCCATGCGACGCCCTCCTTTATGATATATTGTGGGATGCCGGCCATGTCGAGTTCTACTTGTACTGTTCCGGTAGGATAGGGTACTGTGGAAATGAGGCTGTTCAGGCCTTCGTCCCGGAATGTGCCGATTATCTCCTGTCCAAGAGCATCATCGCCTATTGCACTGACTACAAGGCTCTGCATCCCGAATTGTGATACGTGATATGCGAAATTGGCCGGAGCGCCTCCTACTTTCTTTCCGTCCGGCAGAATGTCCCACAAGACCTCTCCAATCCCGACTACTGTTCTATTTTCCTTCATGGCGAATACGATTAAATGTTTTATTTTTTGCTTCGGTTCTTATACTCGTTTTCCACAGTAGTTACAGCCCAGCACACGATACTCATTATGCCGAAAATAACCCCTGTCAGCAGCCAAAACAATATATAAATAAATCCTTCCATGATTCTAAACAGTATCAGTCATCCAAATTTCTTCGGTAAATATAGTAAAAAAGAGGGGATAGAGTAGAGTGTCCGTATTCGGACACAGGGCTAAGTCTCAAAAACCGCCGATACCCTTAATATCTGCGATAGTGTCCTTTCACCCTTTCAATCTTGCCGAAGCGAAGCCGTCTGTACGCCTTCACCCAAACAAGCCTGAAAACCTCCCCTCTATACGACAAAAGCAGGTACCCATTTAAGGGATAGATACCTGCCTTGCTTTCTCAACAATGTTGTTTTACCAACAATGATATCGCAAAATACGAATTATTTTGAATTTCGATGCTTATAATGTGTTATCTTGAGATTGCGCTAATTTAATCATACTTGGCTAAGCATTACTGCCTTTCAGTTTCGGTATACGACAAAAAAGCGGAGATAGATCACCACTCCGACAAGAGGTATATCCTTGATTGCTAGGAAACTCGAAGTGGCTATATCGACTTGAACTCTGTCGGCCAGCATCCGTTTCACACGTGGCCGACGAAAATCGATTGAAAGACTATACATCCTGTCCGCCTCTGTATCACAATCTCAACCGTATCACTTTAAGACATAAAACATGGTGATACACTATCACCTTAAGAGTCTGCTTAAAGTATATCAATCTGTTTGAACATTCCTAATGGAAACTTGGTTATCGGTAAAATACACATCACCTGATACCTGTTCAAGTACCTTTGCACCGAATGAGTTTGTTGCTCGATACTTAAGTGTCACTTCATAGCACCCCTTTGATGAGTTATAGTTTGATGTATAACTAACTTCTTCATAGGATTTCGCATCCTTCAAATTATTTTTCAGGTAGTCCTTTAAGTAGTTCTTTGCGAGAATTTGGTGAGTGGTAGAGTTATCATTATAGTTTTTGATAGAGTGATCACTTCCTCCGCTATGGTAAATAATACCGAGAATCACTGCAACAATAATGATAAACCAAAAGAATCCTCCTTTCTTCTTTCTCGTTGTCTGATTGTTCATAATGAAGATAGCTTTATTTTATTTTGGTGACTTTATAGCCGGCACCTGTAGTAAAGTCTCCGTCCTTATCATATAAATGCAAATTACCATCAATAATTCGATAGTACTCTTGAGTCTTACTTTCTACAACATATAACTTATCACCATCTTTCTCTAATTGTTCAATCTTAACCTTATCCGAATCGGAGAACTCAAGTTTGGATTGATACTTTCCATTCTCTTTAATAATCTCAATCGTGAAGTATTTGTTCGGCTCGAAAGAAAAAGCGACGTTCCACTTTCCTAATACTTCTTTTCCTTTGACTGTCGAAGGTCCTGTTTTGATGCTATTGTTTTTAAGTGTCTCTAACTCACTTTTACATTGTTCTAAAGCGGCACTTAATGCCATGTTTGTTTCTTTGAGTTGGGTGTTCTCGGCAGTAATTCGGTGAATCTCATCGCTCGAAGTACCACAGGAAAATGTGGTTAGAGAACATAGTAAAGAACAGATAAATATACTCTTTCTCATAGCTAAAATGATTATTCAAGTGTACTGACGATTCTTTTCTGTCTGTCATCTACATCAAAATACCCAATTGAGGATAAAAAGAGAGGAACCAACTTTCGCTTATCTTGAAGGCGGCTGTGTAAGGCCGTTAATGCAAATATAACATTTTGCATCGAAATGTGAAAAAACTGATACATTTGCCGGAGAATTAAACCCGGTTAATCACGAAGACCTAAGTTCCACTTGGGTGGCTATTAGTGATTGATGGGGTTTAATGTTTGTAGTATGATGGATCCTCTTTGAATTCTTTAGGGATGAATTTCCAGTGTCTGTACCTGAATTTCCAAATATTGGACAGGTTATTTTTGTTTAGGGTACTTCCACTAGGTGACAAAAAAGCCCCTCCGATGTCTGGAGAGGCTTCTTGTGGTGCCCAAAGCCGGGCTCGAACCGGCACGTCTTTTAAAGGACATTGGATTTTGAGTCCAACGCGTCTACCAATTCCGCCATTCGGGCATCGATTGGAATCGGAATGACAAAGTTAGGACTTTTTGGCGAAATACCAAATATTTCAGTGCCTGTCAGCATAATGTAACATGGACTTTTTCGGGAATTATGATATTTTGCTATATTCGCGATGGCGGAAACTTAGTAGTTATGAAATGCAAGATATATAGCGGACAGAAGATTACGGACGTGACCGGATACCTGAAAGGATATCCAGCTGTTTTCGTGGTCGCGGACAGACAGGTAAAATCAAGTGCCGAGCAAGTCGTGAAAGCACATGAGGAGCAAAAGCTTGAAGGCGCCTTGCCGCATCCGTCGAACCTGCTTCTGCTCGATGTCTCAGAGGAAAACAAGTCGATGTACACTGTCCTGGAAATATGCAAGTGGCTGATGGACAATGACGCCGGCCGCAATGCGCTGCTGCTTGCGATAGGCGGCGGCATAACCACGGACATGGCCGGATTCGCCGCATCCATATACAAGAGAGGAATCCGGTTCGCTTATGTTCCTACCACCTTCCTGTCGCAGGTCGATGCCGCAATCGGCGGAAAAACAGGGGTGAATTTCCAAAACTACAAGAATATATTGGGTGTGATCAGACAGCCGGAATTCACATATATCTGCCCGGAAGTTCTTGGTACATTGCCATATAGAGACTTCCTGTCAGGTGCTGCTGAACTCCTGAAGACCTTCATCATTGACAATGCTGGCAACAACTACGAAAAGGCGGTTGAAGTTCTCTCCGAGATACACGGAAGCATTGACCGGAAACATGCGATAGCCTTGCATCTGGCTGAGATTGAGAAACTTGCTGCGGCTGCTGCGAAAATCAAGGCCGGGATTGTCGAGCGTGACGAATTCGAGCGCGGAGAGAGGCGAAAACTGAACCTCGGACATACTTTCGCGCATGCGATAGAGTCCGTGTCAATGTCGAGGCATAATGGCTCAATGTCGGGGCATAACGGCGCCAAATCCGGCATTACACATGGCGAAGCTGTGGCAATGGGGATGATTATGGCGGCAAAAGCGTCTGAACGGTACTATAATCTCGCTTCTGAGATTCCGTCACGGCGAGAAAACATTGCCGGGCAGAACGATACTGCGGCCAACGAAGAAGGTAAATCACTGAGAGCAAGACTTGTACGCGATTTCAGCCGATGCGGCCTGCCGACCGAGTGCCCGTTCCCGCCGGAATCACTGTCCGGGGCAATGAAAAAGGACAAAAAAGCTGAAAACGGTATAGTGCATTTCGTCCTGATCCGCGCCATAGGCGATGTCCGCATCGAGGACCTTCCGGTGGAAAGCGCGGTTAATCTTTAAAAAAGACATTTTTCAGCCAGTACTCGTATATCGGGTCTTCAAATGAATACTGTTTACCGAAGTCGTCCAGAATATCATTGGCTATCAATGCTTTCCTGGCTCTGGATACCTCGGTACTGGACTTGAGGCGGTACTCTTTCATAACTCTCTGTGATGAAAGATTCTTCTCTCCTGCTGACATTGCATGAAGAAGATTCTGCTGGGATATGGTCAGAGATAGCGTCAAGGCCCGGTTGAGTTCGCCCTGCTGTCTCAAAATATCTTCGAAAGCATCTGCTATATCCGAATCTGTGCAAGAATCGCTCTGGCAATGAAGCCATGTGGTTTGGGCAAGCTGTTGGAGCTGCCATGATGTTTGAATTTTGATACAAAAATATGTACATTTTCTGATATATCAAAATTTGTACATTGTGTTCAAACCATAAAAACTTCAGGCAATACGACATTGACCGAGGTGCTTATGTGCCGTAATAAAATTATCGGTGAAAAAATCACTATCTTTGCAGGTTGGAAAGATTGCAGATAATGATTTGTACTACAATACAAAATAAGACGATAGACGAGATATTGGGAATCCTGGAAAGCGGGACCGTGGAGATGGCTGAAATCAGACTGGACAGATGTCCGTTGTCGATGGAGGACATAGAGGAACTGTTTTCCACATCGGACGTGCCTCTTGTGGCCACTTGCCGCATAAGTGAGGTGCGCAAGCGTATTGTGGCAGCGAATCCAGACATGGATGACAGGAAAATCGACACCAGAGCCGTTCAGGAAGCCGAATCCGAACTCATCACTGCAATACATTCAGGAGCAGCGTTCGTGGACCTCGAAATCGAAGCGCCCGCGATGATGTCCAAGCGCCTGCGTCGGGAAACCCGTGAAAACGGAACCGTCTATGTCAGGTCCTACCACGATTATAGCGGGACAGACTCGGCAGAGGCCCTTAAAGCATTGACAGAGAAATGCTTCGCCATCGGTGCCGACATCGCCAAGATCGTTACCACAGCCCGGGGGGAGGATGATCAGGTCAATGCTTCCGTCACCAGACTCCTGTCACTCTATGACACATTCGACCCCGCAAAACTCATAGCATTCGCAATGGGCGAGCAGGGACGAGATTCCAGGATACAATGCCTTGCCAAAGGCGCCCCATATACCTATGCCGCTCTGAATCAGAGCGAAGCGGCCGCGCCGGGCCAGATGACCACGGCCAGGATGAAGCAGCTTGTTTATGGCAACAGGTTACCGTCAATGCCGGCAGACCGCGATATTATACAGATGCCCTCATCCAAAAGCTTTGCGCAGCGTGCAATAATTGCAGCCGCATTGGCCGAAGGAACTACCACATTGAAAGGATATTCCCCATGCGGGGACAATGAATCGGCAATTTCCGTAGCCCGTTCGTTGGGCGCGGACATTAAGGTAGGCTTGTCTTACGAGAGAGGGCAGGTAATCAAGGATACATCTGCATTGACAATCAAAGGAATCGGCGCGAAAGCGGGCGGATTGGCATTGACAAGACTGGAAACCGGCGAATCCGGTCTGCTGACGAGACTGATGATACCTCTTGTGGCGGCTCTTGGCGGGGGCGAGACGGAGATTGCGGGAGAAGGTACATTGACCCGAAGACCGCTTAAAGGCGCCCGCGAGATTATGGCGTCATTCGGGGTGAGTCTGGAAAACCTTCCGCAGGAAGAAGCGGTGCAGCGAAACACTGAAGAGGTTTTCGTGCCGCTGAAGGTCTCCGGAAAGCTTACAGGTGGAAAGGTAACTGTTTCAGGCTCAGGTGGGTCACAGATCATTTCGGGGCTGCTTATGGCATTGCCCCTGCTGGAAGAAGACTCGACAGTGAGGATTCTCAGCCCGAAGAGCATCCCGTATCTGTTTATCACAATGGATGTTATGAAAGCATTCGGCGTGAAGGTGCGCTGCGATATGGAAGGCGGTCCGGAATTCGCGGAGTCCCAGGACTGGAATGACTGTACAGAGATTGTATTGCATATAAAAGGACGTCAGTCGTATAAGGCGTCATCGATGGAGATAGAAGGAGACTGGAGCTCGGCGGCATGTTTCCTCGTGGCAGGCGCGGTTTTCGGTAAAGCCGACCTCGCCGGACTTGACTCGCGTTCCCTCCAGGCGGATTTGTCCGTTATGGACATTCTGATGGAAGCGGGAGCGAGTCTGTCTCAGGACGGATACAATGACTCGAAGGGCCTGGTGCATGTGCAGAGGGCACCGCTCAATGCCTTCGAGGTGGATGCCAACAATTGCCCCGATTTGTTCCCGATAATCTCCATTCTGGCCGCTTTCTGCCAGGGAACAAGCCGGATTGCAGGAGTCGGCCGCCTTGCCAATAAAGAGAGCGACAGAGGACAGGCGATATTGTCAATGCTGACGCAGATGGGCGTGAAAGCGAGGATTTCTGGCGACGAGATGATTATAGAAGGGCATTCGTTGGCCCAGAGATGTCTGACTGGGCGTCTTCTGAAGGGCGGAGAATACTCCTCTTTCCACGACCATAGGATGGTGCTGGCTCTGAAGGTGGCCGGACTTGGAGCGGATTCGTCGGTGCTGATAGATGACATGGAATGCGTGGCGAAATCGTTCCCGGGTTTTCAGAAGTTGTTTTCGCGCCTGACAGGCGTTGAATCTTAAATACTTGAAAGGATGGATTCTTTTGGCAGAAAATTCCGCGTCTCCATTTTTGGAGAGTCCCACGGCACCGCAATCGGTGTCGTTCTCGATGGCGTGCAGCCAGGCCTTCCGCTGACAGAAGACGATTTCATCGAGGATATCCTGAGACGTAAAAGCGGCCCGAAAGGCACCACACCGAGGATAGAGACCGACGAACCGGAGATTTTGAGCGGAGTTTACAACGGACATACCACAGGAGCGCCCCTTGCTGTGATATTCCACAACAGGAACACCCGTTCAGGCGACTATAAACTGTTCAATGATGTCCCGCGCCCTGGGCATGCTGATTATACTGCAAGCGTCAAGTGGCTGGATTTCAATGATCCGCGTGGCGGCGGACACTTTTCCGGCCGGCTCACATTGCCTGTTGTCGCGGCAGGAGTCGTGGCCAAGAAGATGTGCGTGTGCAGCATCAAGGCAGAACTGATAGAGGTAGGCGGAGTCAGCCGTCAGGAGGCTGTGTCGGCTTCCGGAGAGGATAATGCTGCCGCTTCCGTCATATGGAAAGATGTCCTGGACCAGGCTATAAATGAAGGAGACTCGGTCGGCGGAATCGTGGAATGTACAGTCTCCGACGTCCCTGCAGGCATAGGAGAGCCGTTTTTCGACTCTGTTGAGTCAATGATTTCTCACGCAATATTCTCGATACCGGGTGTGCGTGGCATAGAATTCGGAGACGGTTTCGAGGCAGCGAGAATGAAAGGTTCGCAGCACAATGACCCTTTCGTTCCGGCAGACGGAGAATTCAGGACCGGTCATCCGGCAAAGAATGGGGCAGGAGGAGTAAACGGAGGCATAACCAACGGCAATCCTCTGGTATTCAGGGTGGCGTTCAAGCCGACATCCAGTATTGGAAAGGCACAGAAAACACTGAATTTTACTACCGGACAGATGACGGAACTGGAAATTCCGGGCCGTCACGACGTATGTTTTGCGCTCAGGACGCCGCCGGTGGTCGAGGCGATGACTGCTGTGGTATTGGCAGACCTGATGGCGCTGTAAAAACTATAATTTCGAATTATGGATATAAATGAAGAAAAGAAACTGCTGAACGACATTACGAAATCCGAATATAAGGAAGGATTTGTAACGGACGTGGAGCAGGAATTCATACCGAAAGGACTGAACGAAGGCATTGTCAGGATGATTTCCAAGAGGAAAGACGAACCGCAGTGGCTTCTGGATTTCAGACTGGATGCTTTCCGTAAATGGCAGAAGATGGAGATGCCGGAATGGGGGCATCTGGATATGCCTCACATTGATTATCAGGATATTATATATTATGCGGCTCCGAAGAAAGACTCTGACAGGCCGAAAGAGATCGACCCGAAACTGGCGGAAACTTTCGACAAGCTCGGCATACCTCTCAAGGAGCGTGAAGTACTTGCTGGCGTGGCAGCAGTGGATGCCGTATTCGACTCAGTATCAGTCGCTACCACATTCCGTAAAGAGCTTGCAGAGCGTGGCATTATCTTCTGCTCGTTCAGCGAGGCCGTAAAGGAACACCCTGACCTGGTGCGCAAATATCTTGCGACCGTAGTCCCGTCCGGCGACAACTATTTCGCGGCATTGAACTCCGCCGTATTCAGCGACGGCTCATTCTGTTACATCCCGAAAGGAGTGCGCTGCCCGATGGAACTCTCCAGTTATTTCCGTATCAATGCAAAGGGCACGGGGCAGTTCGAGAGGACGCTAATCGTGGCTGACGAGGGCTCGACCGTAAGTTATATGGAAGGCTGTACCGCACCGATGCGTGACGAAAACCAGCTTCATGCGGCAGTTGTCGAGATAGTGGCGCTCAAGGATGCCGACGTGAAATACAGCACAGTCCAGAACTGGTATCCGGGCGATGAAAACGGTCGTGGAGGAATCCTTAACCTCGTGACCAAGAGGGGAATATGCATGGAAGGCGCACATCTTTCATGGACACAGGTCGAGACAGGTTCTGCCATCACGTGGAAATATCCGAGCACCATACTCAAGGGAGATTACTCCTCATCAGAGTTCTATTCCGTAGCCGTGACGAACAACTATCAGCAGGCCGACACCGGTACGAAAATGATACATATCGGCAGAGGAACACGCAGCCGGATAGTCAGCAAGGGAATCTCCGCAGGACACAGCCAGAACAGCTATCGTGGTCTTGTGAGAATGCTTCCGGGGGCTGCTGGAGCCAGGAACTACTCACAGTGTGACAGCCTTCTGATAGGTTCCGCCTGCGGTGCCCATACCTTCCCTGACGTGCGCAGCGCGAATCCTACAGCAGTCGTGGAGCATGAGGCGACCACATCCAAGATCAGTGAGGACCAGCTGTTCTACTGCAACCAGCGCGGAATAGGTCCGGAAGATGCTGTGGGACTGATTGTCAATGGCTATGCACGCGAGGTGCTGAGCAAACTGCCAATGGAATTCGCAGTGGAGGCTCAGAAACTGCTTCAGGTATCACTCGAAGGCTCAGTGGGTTAGTCGCATGATCCCGCTGAAGAAAATTTAAATCTCAGACAATGAACTTTATTAACTATACTCTGTTTACGATAGGAGGCGACACTCCTGTCCTTCTCATTGACCTGCTGACATCCGTAGTAGGCCTTACATGCGTATTCCTTGCCGGCCGCAACAGCAAATACAATTTCTGGGTGGGATACCTGTATTCCCTCCTCTTGCTCCTGATGTTCTGGAACAAGAACCTCTATGCCAACTTGCTTCTTCAGCCTATATCTTTAGGAATCAATGTCTTAGGGCATTACAGATGGACACATCCGCGAAAGGACGAGCAGAGCTCTGCGGACAGCAGCGCACTTAAAGTGACCATGCTCAGCTGGAAACAGCGCATTCTCGCCATCGTTTCCGTCTTCGTCATTGCGGCAGGATGGGGCTGGTTCATCAGCCTTGCAGGAAATGCCATCTTCCCGGGCAAGATCCCGTCAGACCCTATACCGTATCTGGATGCTTGCGTGACCGTGCTAATCCTCGTTGCGCAGTTCCTCTCCGCTCTCAAGAAATGGGACTGCTGGATAGCCTGGCTTCTGGTCAATGTCTTCCAGCTTGCAATGCATATCTCTGTGGGACACGTGTTTATGCCGATTGTCTGCGGACTCTACCTTGTAAACGGAATCTGGTCACTCATCACCTGGTCAGGACTCTACAAGAAGAAAGCATAAACTTACTTCATTATGATTATGTTCGGAACCCGACGGGTGCCGGCATGATCGAATTTCTTGTTGTCGGTCGGATGGTTCAGAACGCCGTCTTCAGCTGTCCAGATCGTCGTGGAACCGCCTCCATCCAGATTTATGGCATTGTCCATACCGGCCCAGAGCGCAATCAGAGCGCTTTCGGTCAATGTAGCTCCGTCAGCGTGATTCTTCGCGCGTCCGTCGATGGTGACGAAATAATAGTTGCCGCGGCTGTCCTTTCCTATCAATGTCCTCGGATGACGTGCGTTGCTGAAATTCCTGTCAGTGGCGAAAGCAGGTATCTTGCCGTCCTGAATAAGCAGCGGGCCTGAAGCCAATGCCGCATGATAACGCTTTGTATAGTATTCGTAACGAGTTGTGTCACACAGCATTATCTCCATCTTGTGGCCCTTCTTGTCCTTGAAGGCCACTAAAGCATTGGTCCTGAAGAACTCTGACTGGGCAGTGCGGCTTATCTCATTGTGGGCCAATGCGAAGAAGGTGCAAGGCTGAAGTGTCTTCACATTGAAATAACTGCCGTTTATCGCAGCGAGCGCTTCAGTCCTCTTGGCCAATGAATCGGTAGTCACGCACAAATCTCCAGCTGATTCCTCGATGGAAGTGCGGAACTTCCTGGCCGGGTATTTTACGATGGAGACAGTCTGGTCGCCTCCGAACATGGAGATGTGCGCAGAACCGGCCAATGCCCCCTTGCCGAGGTCTTTCCAGTTCCATTCAGCATTGACAAAAGCGGTGGAGTCTGCGGCTCTTGAAGTAGTCTGACCGTGCGCTGCACCGCAGATGAAAAGTGCCGCCAAGGCAATCTGTAGATGAATGTGTTTCATAATCAGTGGATAATAGAATTCTATTTTAAAGTCAATGTCTCGCTTTGGAGTTTCGGAACATAATGAACCCCCTCCTTGGTGTAGGGCGTGAGGTCTTCCCCGTCATTTACCGGCTTGAGAAATACGCTCTCCGCACTCTTGCCGACACAGAGCACAGCCACAGGTTCCAGGACATCATATCCGTTCTCAGCGATGATACGCTCGTCATCCTCTCTAAAGAAGGCCCTAAGCGCGTCTCTGTCCAAGTTGCCTTTTATCAGGCAGTTGAGGCCGAGTTCCACCGCTTTCAGCGCCATGCTCTGAAGAGAAATGCCGAGGTCAATGTCGATGTATCTTTCTTCAGGAAGGATGCTGTAAACGATGATGAACGCACGTGCGGACTCTTCCCGCACAGGCTCGCGGAAAAGAATCTGCCTCAATGCATTGACCTTGTCAATATCGGACGAATCGACAGGTCTGAATCTGAGAAGCTGGCGGTTCATCGCGCTGGCGAGCGAGGAATTGGCATTGACGATAGTGCGCAACTGTTCAGAGTTTATGTCAATGTCCTGTCGGAAACGACGGATCGTGCGGTTCTTGACCAGCAGCGTGTTCAGCGACGGATTGGTGCGCTTGATGACGCTTTTCCGTGCTCCTGAGGCGAAAACCTCCTCGTAACGGGACTCAAGATAATTGTCAGCCATAATTATTCGGAAGGAAGGAATCCTTTCTGGAGAAGCACTTCTGCAATCTGTACGGCATTTGTGGCGGCACCCTTGCGGATGTTGTCAGAAACGCACCAGAAATTCAGTCCTGATTTTACTGAGAAATCCCTGCGGAGACGTCCCACGAAAACATCGTCGTGTCCGAGCGCAAAACGGCACATCGGATAGACGTTATGGGCCGTGTCGTCCTGAACCGTGATGCCCGGCGTCTCTTCCCATATTCTGCGTACGTCAGCAAGGTCGAATTCCTTCTCGAATTCCAGATTTATGGATTCGGAATGGCCTCCGATAACCGGTACACGAGCGGTTGTCGCTGAGACGCCTATAGTATTGTCATTCAATATCTTGTGTGTCTCATTGACCATCTTCATCTCTTCCTTGGTGTAGCCGTTCTCGAGAAAATCGTCGATGTGCGGGATGATGTTCTGGTCGATAGGATGCGGGAACTTGGCAGGGTATTCACCCCATACAGCACCGCCGCGCTCGGCTTCCATCTGGGCCACAGCCTTGTTGCCGGCTCCTGTCACGCTCTGGTAGGTTGACCCTACCACTCTCTTTATGCGGTACTTTCTGTGAAGCGGTGCGAGAGGAAGGAGCATCTGGATGGTGGAACAGTTAGGGTTTGCGATGATGTAGTCGTCTTTTGTGAGGACATCTGCATTGACCTCGGGAACGACAAGCTTCTTGGTCGGGTCCATACGCCAGCAGGATGAATTGTCCACGACGCGGCAACCGACGGCCGCAAATTTCGGGGCAAGCTCTTTGGACGGGCCGCCGCCTGCAGAGAATATCGCAAGGTCCGGTTTGGCTGCGATGGCCTCCTCGGCGCTTACTACGGAGTATTCTTTTCCATTGAACATCACCTTCTTGCCCACGGAACGCTCTGAGGCAACAGGAATGAATTCAGTTACAGGGAAATGCCTTTCTTCCAGCACTTCTGTCATCCTGGTACCTACCAGTCCTGTAACACCTACAACTGCTACTTTCATAATATATGTTTTTTATTCTGTCAGACTGTTTACTATCGGGCGTATCAGCTCATCCAGCTGTGCGCATTCAAGGAAGAAGCCGTCGTGCCCGAAGTGGGATTTGATTTCGTGGAATTTCGAGCCTTTCACCTGTCCGGACATCCATTTCATCCTGTACGGAGGAAATATGAGGTCTGAGTCAATGACGATGAATGTGGCTTCCGCACGTATCATGCCCAATGCCGCCGCTTCTCCGCCACGATTGCGTCCCAGATTGTTGCTGTCCACACTCAGCGACAGGTAATAATACGAGTATGCATCGAACTTTTCCGCGAACTTGTGTCCCTGATACCTGTGATATGAACCGGCTCTGTCTGCAAACAGCGTGTCGTCGGAAGGCTCCTGCTGCTTGAGATTGTAGCCGTCTTCGCATCTGTACGAAAGCAATGCGATGGTTCTGGCACATTCGAGGCCCTTTTTGCCGCCGTCCAGACTCTCACAGGCCCTGAAAGTAGGGTCAGCCTCCAATGCCATTCTCTGTGACTCCTCAAAGGCTGTAAGCCACGGACTGATTCTCGAGCTGGTCGCAATATAGACCGCCTTGGTAAACAGGTCGGGGCATTTCACGGACCATTCAAGCGCCTGGAAGCCTCCGATGCTCGCTCCCACAAGCAAATCTATATGCCCGATTCCGATATGTTCCCTGACCGCGTCCAGGGCGTTCACGATATCGCGCACGGTAACCTTCGGAAAACTGAAATAATAGGGTTTGCCGGTTTCCGGGTCAATGCTTGAAGGCCCGCTGGAGCCATAGCAGGAACCCAACATGTTGCCGCAGATGACGAAATACTTCTCAGTATCGAAAAGCTTTCCCGGCCCCACAAGTTCCGGCCACCACTCCTCGGCATCTGAATCGGATGTCAATGCATGGCATATCCATATAGTTTTCATCCCCTTATGGTAATCCATAGGGGATGTATGATAAGCAACCTCCAATGAGGAAACACTTCCTCCTGCCTCAAAATCGAATTTTCCTTCAATGCGGTAAGTATGTCGTTTCATCTTATATGCTTAGTTGTTCCCTCCCGGCATAAGTGCCTGATAATAAGCTTTGAACTCTGTCCATCTATAGAACGAAGGCGCAGCTTCCGGAAGCGGAAGGGAGGCCTCACGGCCATTGTACAGCACCTTGACAAGTATGTCGGCACTTCTCTTGCTTCGATAGAATAACAACTGCAAATTGGCTGCCATAGGTATAAAATCGGAGCGCCAATAATTCTTCACCTCTTCCGGATCATCCACTACTGCCCCGAAATTGTCAAGTCGCATGAAGCACATCAGCGGAAGCAGGGCCGTGTCATGGGAGAACCTCAGGCAGAGCTGGCGTTCTCCGGATGCGATATCCGCATCGGCCTGTTCAATGATGGATTCCAGAATGGATGAATTGTTGATGCAGTTCTTGTTGTCCGAGAGGGGAGTGCGGCCCATGTAGATGTATCCGTTGTAATTCCTGACTTCCCAGATTCCGAAAAGTTCCTCAGTGGTGAAGACATCGGAGAAAGTGTCTTCAGGAACGTCCTTCAGGCATCTGACATCACAGACGATGTTTCTCATGTCCGACTCGAATTTCCACATTCCATAAGTGGCTTCGAGGTAGTCAGTATCATTGAAGAACTTGGAACAGAATGCCTTGGCGTCGATTTTGTCCGCAGCGAATTTCTTGGCAGACTTCAAGGCCTCTTCAGGAAGAGGTACTTTTACCTTGATCGGGCTGATGGACTTGTTAGGCTCGAGAATAGGGAAATAGCACCTTCCAGCATCTACGGTGAAAGAGAAATCCTTGTCCAGACCTCTGAGTTCATCCACGAAAGAGAACATCGTGAGCATCGTGCGCGGTATCGGGGTAGAGAGTATGGAAGCTACCGTGCGGCCTTTGAACACTTGCGGGAAATTCCGGTACATTATACCGGCGATACGCCTGAGCTGTTCCTGACCTTTTGGAGTCAGGTCTCCGCCCCTGTGCGCTACGGAAGGGTAGAATTCCTCATATTCTTTCCAAAGCCTCTCGCCTCGGTCATTGAGCTTTCCTGCATTGTGGGCGTCGAGCAGAACCTTGTGGATCTTCTCATATATGTCATCGGAGAGGGCGAACCTGGCACCGTGTCTTCCGAAATAGCTGATATAGAACGGCTTGTATCCGGACGGAGCCGGGCTGATCTGGTGTTCCACGAATGAATACATGCAGTAGTCCGAGCAGAGTCCTGCCGGGTTTTCCATCAGTTCGGTCCTGGTGTCGTACCGGGTAACCGCCTCTTTTACGCCATATTCCGCCTCGATGGCTTTCCTCCTCTCGAGTCCGGAAACCTCCTGCGCCAGTCCAGTCATCTGGAATGACAGGCACAATGCGGTGATTGTCAATGTTTTCGCAACAACGTTGCCGGATAGATTCATACTTCTTTATTTTCCATATAATAGTTCAACGTCCTTTACAATGCCTTCGCTCACGCCTTCAGGCACGAATTTCCACCTTCCGACAAGTTCCTTCTTGCCGGTGACCTCAGGGTCAATGCTTCCGTTCCTCAGGAAGTATTCGTAGAGGATAGTCCTGAATTCCGGTCCTTTGAACAGCGTGCGTGCTTCGACATCTTCCGCGGAGAGGAGTCCTGCTGCCTTAAGCAGTCCGCCTGCACCGCTCGCCCTATATGAGGTGATGCCTACAGTGTACATCTTGTCCATATCGAACGCTCTGCCGTCTGCCATACTCAGGATGTTCACCCTTTCGCCATACGGCTTGGTGACATCCACAGTATAGTCAATGCCTGCAGCGCTGTCGAAATTGGCCGGACTCTTGGCGAGTTTCCATGCCATCTGGCCTGTCTTCCAATCCTTTGCCTGTTTGATACGGAGAATGTGGTCCGCATCTGGTCCGCTTACGGTTTCTACCCATAAGTCATAACTCGCCTCAAGGTACTCTTTTATTTCCTTTCCGGCAAGTTTCAGCACCATCAGTTTGTTCCCGTAAGGGTAAATTGTCTTCAAATCATTGAAAGTGACATCTCCGCCAGGCACTTTTCCGTCGATGAGGAGAGTTGCCGTCAATGATATGTCCATCGGACAGTAAGTGAGCGCCAGAGCGTGAAGGAAATTCAGATAATCACATTGGCCGGAATAGAATTCCCGTGAGACCATTTCCTTCTTCACTGTGCCCAACTTGCTGTTGGAGAATGCTTTGACAGCATTGAACTCATCCTCGAATGCCTCTTCCATCGCCGTGTCAATATTGTCGTATTTTATGCCGACGGACTTGGCGTCAAGCTCACGACTTACGACTTTGCCGCCCTTGACGAGCAGTTTTATCTCGCCGAGACCCACATATTGGCCCGACTTTCCGCAGCCGACAAGCACGATGCTGTCACGTTTGATCACTTTGTTCGAGTGGTCGTGGGCAGTCACGAGGAAATCCACGCCCTTCAGACTGTTGAGAAGGTCCAGACCCTGTTTCTCGGCATTGTTGCCCTCGCCTTTTCCGATGGCGGTGTGCGCTACCACCACGACCACCTGAGGCTTGTGCTTCTTGCGGAAAGCGTCCACGTCTTCCTGCACAAGCGGTATGAGCGACTTGAACTCCAGCCCGCTGTAGGCGCTTTTGTCCATCAGTGCAGCATTGTCAGCATTGGTATAGCCGAGAATCGCCACCTTCACCCCGTTCTTTTTCACGATGGTGCCGGTCTGGAGATATCTCTTGCCGTTGTCAGTCCGGACCACATTTCCGGCGAGGAACGGAATACCCTCTTTACGGAACGTCTCCGCAGCCCTGTCATAGACTCCGTGGCCGGCCTCGAAATCGCAATGTCCTGCTGCCACGGCATCGTATTTCATATATGCTGCGAGGCGCGGGTAAAGGTACGGGGACAATGTATCGGCATAATCATAGTAGAACGTGGCGTTGCTCCCGAGGAAATTGTCTCCGGCATCCACGAGGATGACATTGTCCGCCCCCTTTTCTGTGCGCAACTCATTGATATACTGGCTCTGGGCCAACAGGGAACTTCTCGCGGAGCCGTTCTCGGAAAATGGCTTGGAAAACCAGGAGCCGTGGCCGTCTCCGGTAGTTACAAGTGACAGGTTGTACTCTCCGTCTTTCAGAGATGAGCACCCTGCAAGCATAATGGCGGCCGCTGCCGCAAGAATCAATCTGATATTCATAGTCAGTGGTTCAATGTGTTGTGGTTCAGTATGTTATTAAAATTTTTCCAATGCTGCACAGCATCTTGCATAAATGTATTCGTAATGGGCACGGTCATCTGACGGGGCAGAGGACTTTTTAGCCTGAGCGAGTGATTTTACCTTGTTGAGGAAGGCCACCCGGTAACTGTCAGTCTCATCGATCGGGATAATGCTGACCGAAGCCTGGTAAGGTTTGTTGCCCTCTCCGAGGCCATCCTGTTCCCAGCCGCACCAGTCTTCATTGTCAATGCTGCCTTCTTCCTCTGTCAGCGTTTTGGTCATCGCACCCCTCACTTCCTTTGCGTTCAAGATGAGAATGTCACGCTGGAGTGTCTTCTCCTCGGAAGTAAGCCTCTTTCCGGCGATGGATGATGCGAAAAGCTCACGATAGAGGTCGTCATAGTAATCCTTGACGGTATAGACGTTCTTCGCACCTGCGACTGCAGCGGCCCTGACCACGTTTTCAGGGACGGTCGAGGCCAATGTCCTGGCAACCGAAGCGCAGACTTTGTTCGACTGCGGAGTCGAGAGCGGGAAGTTGGATGTGACTGAAGGCTCATTCAGCCATGCGGAATTCCTGAGCTGGGAAATCACCCATTTCAGTGACGCTTTCTGTACATCTCTATCTACCGGAACGGCAGGCTTCTGGTTGAAACCTTCCTTGACATAGTTCAGGTAGATGCCGCCGACCTGCGACAGCACATGGCCGATATATCTGTTGTATTGTGCAACCAGCTGTGTATAAAGGTCTTGTCTGTGAGAGAAGTCAGCATCTTCCGCCCCGATCCATTCGTTCATTTTAGGCAGGATGTATTTGAGGTTGCTGATGCCGTAGCTGCTGGACTTTATAGGATTGTCTCCGAGGTCCTCGGAACGTGAGCTCGGGTCGTAAACACCATATGCGGCATAGCCCGAAACCTGCTGAGCCCCATAGCGGTACATCGGGTCGCCGGCTTTCTCGTCCAGGATTTTCTCTGCCTGATGATACTCGTCCCAGATATCCTTGGCGCCGATTACCGGAGTGTAGAGCCATCTGATGGCATATTTGTCATACACACCCAGACTCGGAGGCACGAGTTTTACGCCCTTGTCGGAAGGCTGGGCGACATAGTTGAACCGCGCATAGTCCATAATGGACGGCGTAGTGCCGTATTCTGCGGTGAAAGCCTTGTCCCTCAGTGATTCGGTAGGATATGCAGAAGAAGCGCCCATATTGTGCATCAGACCCAATGTGTGCCCGATTTCATGGGAGATCACATAAACCAGCGACTCGTCAATGATTTCCTGCGGCATCTTGATGGCTCTGACGCTTTCATCCACCTGTGCGGTCTGGACGAAACGCCAGTTGTTGATGAGCTTGATGACATCGTTGTACACCAGGACTGAAGCATTGAGGATTTCACCTGTGACAGGGTCAGTCCAGCTCGGTCCTCTTGCATTCATGGTCGCATCAGGAACATAACGGAGACAGCAGTAGCGCAGATTGTCCGGGTCGAATTCCGGGTCTTCTTCCTGCGTAGGGAAATCCCTTACCTGCATGACATCCTTCAGCCCGATGGCCTCAAATGCGGCATTCCAGGCGAGCACGCCCTTGCGGATCGGCTCTTTCCAGCTTTCAGGGAAAGTGTCGTCCACGTACCATACGATCGGGTTCTTTACCGTGACCGTCTTCCCGCCGAGCAGCCAGGCTGTGGTGTCAGACAGTTCGAGTCTCCATCTGGAGGCCAGGACATAGCCTTTGTAACCGTCTTCTGCTGAAGAAACATCATATCTCTTGCTGCCCTCGCCCGGACCCACAGGGAATACTCCGACTCTAAGGTCCTGTATTCTTGAAGGCATCGGCTTTTCCGGAAGCATCAGGAATGAAACCGTGTACTCGATGGAGCCTGAGCCGACTTTACCCTTGAAACCGAGGAAGGATTTGGTGAAGTCCACATTGGCATGAACCTTAATGGAAGCATTGTCCTTGAATGACTTGAGCTCTCCGAACCATGTGGTCTTCTCCTCGGTGGACTTGCTGATGGCGAAGTCGGTGCCTTTCGGAGCGGCGGCATTGACAAGTCCGGTGACGTCGAAGACTACTGAAGAGCTGTCTTTGCCCTGTGCTGAAACGGCGATGCGGCGGAGGATCTTCGGCATGAAGCTGCGGGAAAGCGCCTCCTGCATATGCGGGTCTGACGTCGATGCGTTAGTGCCCGGCAGGCTCAGCACCACGAGGCTGTCCACGAGGTCAATCTGGAAATACTGCGGCTTGTTGTACTTGTATCCCACATTGACATAGGCAGGATTGCTTCCTGCTGTGATGGTGCCGCCGACCATAATGCGTCTGCCCATATATTTCTTGGGCATCTCCATGTAGATTTTGTCCTTGGCAGTACGGTAAAGACTGAATGTCTCGCCTTTTGCTGAAACTTTCACGTCTTTCATCAGTTTGTCATACGGGGACACTTTCTTTTTGGGAGCCGGTTTGCTCTCCTGTGCCACCACTTCTGTCTTGGCCTTTTTCTTCTTCCTGGTCTTTGAAGCAGGCGATGCTGCCGCGCAGGTGACCGGCACCAGCATAACGGCAGCAAGCATTGGAATAATGATGTTTCTTAATCTCATTCGGTAAGTTAATTGATTCTGTATTTGTAGATTACGCTTGAGGGGTCATCGCAGATTCCTTCATAGGAAGCAACCAGGGTATCGTCGGAGTATCTGTAAACATACAGGCTGCCTTTGTGGTCGCCGCTTCTCGAAGGATTGTAGGTGGCCACATAGAGTCTGTCCTCTCCGTCAGACGCCTTTCTGCCCTTGAAGTTCGTGGCAATGTCCCTGATCTGCTCACCGGCAGGGAGCTTGATGGCAGGGTTGTTTCCCGGAGCGGAAGTCAGACTCCACCTGTAAATCGCATTGTCATAAGTATAATAGACGTCTGAAGAAACGCGGTTTCCCAAGATCTTGGAGTGGCTGTCCATCTTCAGGCTCGCAGTGGTGAACGGATATTCGACATCCATCTTTACGCTTTCCCCGTTGATTTTTTCTGTTTTTGTAGCCCATGCGGACAAGGATGAAGAGGTGACCTTTGTCTTATATGATGTCGGGTCTGACTTGCTGCGGAAAAGCACGTGGATATAAGCATTCGATGAAACCCGCTGCGCACCGGCATTGACGATTTCCCAACCCTCCTCTTTATTAGTCCTGATGCCGGCAGACGCGCTTTTCCTTATGCCGATGGTGTTGCTGTCATAGAATAGCGGGTATCTTGTTGATTTTGCGGTAGTTGCAGTGCCTTTAGTAGTGCCGTCGAAGATCCGGTCGATCTTGAATGGAGCATCGGTTATCTCGCTTATGAAACCGCCGTTCATGTCATAGCGGAACAGCCTGCCGTCAGCGGATTTGAAGAAGCATCCGAATGAGGCCTTGTCTTCGGCATATTCCCCGCCGAATTCTTCGCAATATGAGCCGAAATCTTTCATCTTGGCAGTCATGTACAGCTCGAATGTCTTGCAGTCCATATGGTAGATGGTGCCGTCCTCGTCATTGGTGCCGATCAGAAAACCGGAGTAGGTGATTTTGCTGTAGGTGTTGTCGCTGATGTAGAGGCTCGTGCCGTTTTTGAGCGTTTTCCCTTCCACGCTGAAGATGTTCGTGAACACCTGCTGCTCGCCTTTGGCCGACTCTTCTGCCGTCAATGTCTTGACGAAGGTGAGTGAGCCGTTGCCGTCTCCGTCATTGGAAAGAATCGCTACACCCTCATCGTAACCGGAATTGACATTGAGCGTAAAGTATTTGAATTCAATGCTTTCCCCGTTGTCAACTCTCAGCCTCAGAAGGAAGGAACCGACTTTGGAGAACGTATAGTTGATGGTTCTGCTCGTGGAGATTACCTCCATTTTCTCGAACTGGTGCTGTTCCGGCACCGTTCCTGACTTGACCTGACCGTAAGCCCACTGGAAGGTGGTTTCCTTGCTGCTGACGATGTCCAGGCCATTGTAAACCAGCTCTGTTCCGAGATTTACGTTTATGGTGTCGGAAGTGGCATTGATAGTTATCGGAGCGAGCTCTTTGTATCCGTGAGGGCTCACTTTGTAGCATCCCTGAAGCATGAATGCCGTCAGGATGCCCGCCAATGCCGATATGTAATATGTTCGTGTCATACTGTTCTTCATTTTAAAAATGTCAGACGGAATCAGTTAAGGAACCCGTAAGTGCCGCTCATCGGGTTGCCCCAACCCTTGCGGGCATTGATATTCACATTTTCGCTGCCCATGAGCTCGTAATTGGGGTCTTCCGGATGCTCAGCATACCATTTCTCATAGTATTCGTACAGCGGCAGCGCCACGTATTTCGCCCAGGCGGCCATATAGGACTTGCGCCAGAACTTCATTGGAGCATCCGGATTGTCCAGATTCTTGCCGTAATTCGTGACCGCATATTCATAGAATGCAGGGCAGGACTCCTCCGTAGCTTGGAAATACTGAAGCATTCGGCGATATTTCTCAGGATAGAAATTTCCCCAGTCATAGTCCCATCCCGGAGCGGCCTTGGCATTGGCCTTCCACCAAGGAGGGCAGCTCGGTTCACCGTCCGACACGTAATAGATGAAGTCAGGAGTGAGAATCTTCTGTGTCGCGGAACTGTCTGCAGCGCAAGGTATGAAATTCTCATTGGCCACCAGACGGAATCTGACTTTCACGAAGGTGTCCTGCATCTCCTTCTGCCTGTGGAAAGTGAGTTTGACATTTCCGCTTACTTTTCCGGCAGGAATGAACAGCGAATCCAGTTCGAAGTCAATGCCTTCCCTCGCGGTTATGACAGGATAGGTGACTGTGCCGGCAGAGAAAGTCTCGCCCTCGGCAGCCGGCACGAATTCTATCGCGAAAGCGCGGTCATAAGAGACAGGTCTGCCCATGGTGAACACCTCCTGCGATACGGTGATGTCATTCTCCGGAATCAATGCGAATGAATGGGAATGTGTCTGGATGCCCTCCATGAAATAGACCACCGGAGTCTGCTCCGTGTTATACATCAGCCATGTTCCCTTGCAGGAGAACAGAAGCGGGAGAGCCGCAAGTATCGTAATTGCCTTGTATATTCTGTTCATAACCTAAATCTCCATATCTTTTCTTGATTCATCCTCTTCGTCAGGTATCGGGACAATGTAGTTTCCCGGTACGCTTCCGCTCAATGTCTGTCCGGCAGCGGTCTTTATGTCTTTTCCGAGTTTCTTCATCTCGAACCAGGTGAAGCCTTCACCATAGAACTCCTTCCTGCGTTCATTGAAGAGCATGTCATAGGTGAGTTTGCCCTCTGCTACGGGTTCGAGTCCGCGTGTGGATGTCACTGCATTGAAAAACTCGGCGGCAAGTCGCGGATTGGAAGTCATATAGAACTCAGCCATAATGTAATACATCTCCGGAAGTCTCAGGACATTGATTCCGACAATCGATTTTCCGGAATAGCCTGCGCCGTTGGCCACTGACGAGTTTACGGTCTTCTTGAGGCGGTTCTCTGTATTGTCGAACCAGGAATTGATTCTGTAGTCGGCGACATCTCCGGCATTGTCCTCATAGAGATTCTTCCAGTCGGAAGCGAGTGAGAAAGTGGCGGATGTGCCCGTGATGCCGTAGCGCTTGCTGTTCGTCGATTGGGAACTTTCGGAATAGAATCCGAAGATGGTTTCGTTAAGGTCCAATGTCCCGCCGTCGCTTTGGACAAATGTGCTTAACGGCCTGAAAGAGAACTTCTTGCTGTCGATTACCTTCTGTGCGTAGATGGCAGCGTTGCCGAGATCCCCGCGTGTCCAGTAAACCCTTGCGAGCAGCGCCTGCACTGCATACAGGTTCAGATGAGTGATCCTCGCGTCGGTGAATCCGTAAGCCGAATTTGTCCTCACTGCGGGAACCAATGAACTGTCTTCCTCCAAGAGGCTTTCCGCTCTGGTGAGTTCCGCTGTTATCAGATCGTACACTTCGTCAAGAGATGAATAATCTGTGACCGAAAACGCATATCTGCTTACATAAGGGATGGCTTTGGCTTTCAGGTCTTCAGATGCCCATAACGGGGCACCGAAATATCTCACCAGGTCGAAATGGATCATTGCCCTGAGCGCCAGCGCTTCACCAAGATACAGTTTGGAGTGCTTGAACTCGTTCTCCCCGCCTTTCTCTGCGTGCTGGATGATGTTGTTGAGGTGGTTTATCACCGTGTAGGCATTGCTCCAGACCTTTTTTCTGAGTGAAGTAGGGCCGTTGATTTTCCAGTTTGCGGTCGCCAGGTTGCCGAAAGTGTTGTCTGACAATGCAGTGGTGTTCTGGCTCATCACTTCTGCCATCCACACCAGATTGCCTCCGTAAAGGTCCTCCTTGGCGGACAACTCGCTGTAAATCCCGTACAGAGCATCTTCATAGCCCTCTGCCGAAGTGAACATGTCATTGTCGAATGTCTCACCTTTAGGATTGACATCCAGGAACTTGCTGCATCCGCATACTGACAGGGCGAGCAAGGCCGACATTATATATATTATGCTTCTTTTCATTGCTGTCAATGTTTAGAATGTTGGACGGAAAGTGATGTTTATGCCTCTGCAATAAGGGTAGGACGTTCCTCTCTCGAAACGGACTGTGGACAGGTATCCGATATCCGAGAATCCGAAGCCGACAGCAAGTTTTCTCAAGCCGAGTTTCGTGATCCGCTTGACTGGCACGTCGTACATCACCTGGATATTGGAGAAATAGATTTCATTCCTCTTCTCCACGAATCTTTCCGAATAGTGGGTGGTCTCGCCGGAAGTGATGCTCAGATACCTCTTGAGGTCTCCCGGATTCTTCCACCTGTCGGTAAGGGCTCGTGCATCTACGTTATGATACTTGTCGATGTTCTCCACCTTGTCCTGGATAGTCGAGTTGTAATAGTCGCCGCCGAATGTGTAAGATGTTGACAATGAGAGCGAAAGCCCTTTCCAACGGACTGTGGTCATCATTGACCCTCTCAGGATAGGATTCGTGTTTCCGACGGCAACCTTCTCGGAAGAAGAGTAGTTGAAAGTGTATTCCCCGTTCTTCTTGATGAAGATTTCCTTGCCGGTGGCAGGGTCAATGCCCGCTGAACGCATAGCATAGATATCGTACTGCGAACCGCCTTCCTGGAACATAATCTTCGGGAGAGAGGAGTCCATGGCATTGTCCTTCTCCACACCTTTCAGGGAATTCGAAATGTGCCGGATCTGATCCATCACGTGTCCTCCTGTCAATGTCACGCTCCAGAACCAGTCTTTAGTGCGGAAAATCTGGGCGGACAGTGAAAGGTCTATACCCTTGTTGTTCAGTTCTCCGAAATTGACCTTCATCGAAGACGTACCTACTGAAGGCGGAAGATTTATGCTCATCAGCATATCGTAGGTGGTGTTCGAATAGAAGTCGAGCGAGAAGTTCAGCCTGCTGTCCAGGAATGCTCCCGTAAGACCGATATTGTTGTTCAATGTCCTCTGCCACTTCAGGTTAGGGTTGCCCATCTGCTTGGGCAGCGCACCGATACCTGTATAGTATCTGTTGTCGGACTTGTATTCATACACAGTCTTAGCCTGATAATAGTCGAACGAAACGCTTCCGGTATAACCTACCGAATATCTGAGCGACAGGGTGTTGATCCACTTGGCCCTCTTGATGAATGACTCGTTGTGGAGATTCCAAGCTGCACCTGCTGCCCAGAAAGGAGCGAAACTGTTGTTTGAGCCGAACTTGGACGAACCTGAAGTACGATAGGAGAAGTCCACTACATATCTGTTGCGGAAGCCGACATTGGCATTGGCGAAAAATCCCACCTCGGTAGAGATGTTGTCGGAGCCTGAAGGCCTGCCGTTCTTCTGGTAGTTCAGCGCGAATGACAAGTCGGACAGTTCATCCTTCAGGAAACCGATACCGACACCCGATGCGGAACGGTTGCGGGAATACTGAATGTTCGAACCGCCGCTGACTCTGAACATTGACCCTTTGGAGTCCAGCGACCTTCCGTAGTTGATTACCATCTTTCCGGACATCGTGGTTCCGTTTCTGCTTGAAAATGAATACTTTCCGCGCTCGGTGACAGGCGTCTTCTCATACGTCACCCTGTCCGGGGAATCATAACTGTCAGACGAGCCCCAGCTCATATTGATGCTTCCCTGGCCTGTGACGTATAGGTTCTTGGTGATGTTCCACCTTCCGTCCAGCGAGTTCTTCAATGCCTGCGTTCTGCTTTTCTTGAAACTCGACAAAGTGGCCTCATAGAGAGGGTTTACATCAGCATTGCCGCTCTGGGCGATAGGATTGAAATAATATGTCTTGATATAATTGCCCTCCTCATCGAACATCGGCTCGTAAGGATTCATCTTCGAGTACTGCGAGTATGAACCGTATGGCGAGTCCTTCGAGTCGTTCATCGAAAAACTCGACTTGAAGGTCAATGTCAGTTTGTCCCTGAGATGGTATCCGATAGTGAAATTGATGCCCTTGGAACTTCTCTTGTCGCCTCTCATGACGCCGTATGTGTCGTTCCAGTTGGCGCTGGCCCTGAAACTGAGCTTTTCGCCGCGCGAGGTCAATGAAAGGGAATGGCTGTAGCTGAACGGGAGCCTCAACGGAGCGTGAAGCCAGTCGTCATTGACACCTTGACGGATTTTCTCCAATTTGTATGCGTAGGCCTCGTCGAGCGAGCCGTCTTCCGTATCATACAGACCAGCAAGCCTTTCCAGTTCAAGTTTCTGGGCCGGCGTACAGAGATTGAATGAACTCAGGTCCGGATAACTCACTTTCGGAACGAAGTTGTAGCTGAGCTTGACCTTTTCGTTGCCGATACGCTTTCTTTCCACGACAATGACTCCGTTGGCGCCCTTTTCGCCGTAGAGAATCGTGGCGGAAGCATCTTTCAGCACATCGATACGTTCAATGTCGAAGATGTCTAGGTCATAGAGTTCCTCCATGGAAATCTCCACGCCGTCCAGCACGATGAGCGGATTGTTTACGCCCTCCTCACTCTCATTGGTAATCAATGTGTTGGCTCCGCGGATGAGGATGGAAGGGATGGCGTTAGGGTTGGAACCTGCGGCATTGTTCTCGACCATCACCATACCTGGAGTCAGGGAGGTGATGCCGGCAATCAGGTTCGTAGGCGACAGCTGCGCCAGTTCCTCTCCGCTGATGGTGGTGGCCGAACCGGTAAACGTTTCCTTGGACTGGGTGTAGAAGCCGTTCACCACGACCGCATCCAGAGATGATACTTTCAGCGTAACGTTCAGTCTTGTGGAACTGCTGACATTGAATTCCTGAGGTTCAGTGCCGATGAATGAGAATACCAGCACGTCAGCTTTCCTGGTGCTCCGCTGGAATGTGAGGGAATAATTACCGTCAATGTCGGCTGAAGTACCGACTGATGTACCTTTCACAAGCACATTGGCCCCGGCGAGAGGCTCTCCGTGGTCATCTGTAATGGTACCCTTGATGGTGATTTTCTGTGTCCCGGGCAATGCTGAGGACGAACTGCTGTTCTGGGCATAAAGCACGCCGTCCGTGACACCTGCAGGGAGAAGAAGACATGTCAGAGCGATGAAGGCAAATTTCCGGCATCCTCGGCATAAAGAGAAACTGTCTGATCCCATAAGTCGTTATTTGTTAATTCGTTTAAGAGGATTTACCCCGACAACAAATTTATATTTTCTAAAAATTAAATCCTATACTTTCAGGAAAGTTTTTTTCTTGTACAGGAAATAAAGGAAATACCATGCTGCTGCGAAAGCACCGATTTGCAGCACGAGGCGGGACAACACTTCTGGGCATAAACTGGCCACGCCGCCGAGGAAGAACTTGGAAATCAGCATGAAACTGATGAAACACTGGACCATGTAGATGGTTATGGAGTTCATGCCGATTACCTGGAAGAAGACCACCCCTTTTCGCCATCCTCTGACGTCTATCAGATAGTAGAATACAGCGAACATTGCCAATGAATAGGCTCCTGCCGCGAGAACGAAAGTGCTTGTCCACAAACTCTTTATGACCGGGAACCAGATGGACCAGACAAGTGCTGCCACAGCCATGACCGCAGCGGCAGCCAGCAGTTTCAATGTCTTTCGTGTCCCGCTGTCCTTGGAGTCCTTTACATATCTTCCGGTGAACATGCCAAGCAACGCAGTGGTAATGGCAGGGATGGTGCTCAATAATCCTTCAGGGTCGCCGTAAGGCTTGTAGGCATGCTTGCCGAGAACCATCCTGTCGATATAATAGGCGATGTTGCCGTCTCTCGAAAAGGAGTCGGCTCCGGCAGGGGCGTCAGGTGCCAATGTGAATTTCAGCAGCAGGAAGTAGCCGATGAGAATTACGGCGAAGATGGTCCACTGGGTCTTACGCCCTGTATAACAGTAAATCAGTGCCGCGCAGGCCCATGCGATACCGATCCGGGCAAGCACGCTCGGAAATCTCAATGTGGAGAAGTTGAACTGGAAGAGGCCCTGATATACCAGGCCCAGGAACACGAGAACCAGTCCTCTTCTGACGATGTCCAGTGTTATGTTCCCGTTTGAGAGCCCTTTGCTCTGTTTCTTGGCCAATGAGAAAGGGAACGTCATTCCTGAAATGAAGAGGAACAGCGCGAAAATGGTGTCATGATGATGAAATCCTTCCCAGCTTACGTGTTTCATCTGCTGGGCGAGCCAGCAGTCCGCTCCGTTAGGGAAGAGGGCGCAGATGCTTATGACGATTCCGCTGAATCCCATGATGAACATCATGTCGAAGCCTCGCAAGGCGTCCAGCGACAGGAGTCTGCCGTTGGATGAAGTCTCGTTTCCAGTCATTGATATTATATACTATTTGTTCAGTTTGCCTTCGGTCTTTGCCATGAACTTGGCTTCGTCGATGATGAATCTTTCGTGTTCTCCTTCACCGATGAGGCCGGCTTCGTCTGTGCACTCCACGTGGAAGACGAGTCTTCTCCTGTCAATGTCCACCAGCTCGCTCCTGCAGGTTACCTTCATTCCTACCGGGGTAGCTGACAGGTGCTTTATGTTTACCAATGTTCCTACTGTGCTCTGTCCTTCTTCGAGGTGTGGAGCCACGCTCAGTCTGGCGGTCTTCTCCATCAATGCTATCATTGCCGGCGTAGCAAGCACGGCCAATGAACCGCTTCCCAACGCCTCTGCGGTGTCGTTTGCGGTGACAGTGATTTCACCCTGCCCGATTATTCCTTTTTCCATGTTTATCTCTTATTTAGTCTATCTTAAACTTCAGTCCTTTCTCTCCGAAAAACCTTTTTTAGGCCCCCGCACGTTTTTTGGTCGTACGTTGGGCCCCTCTACTTTTGCATCGCTTTCTCGATGTCGTCAGGGAGGATCGGAAGCCGTTCCTTGCCGAGCCTGCGGGCACCGTCAGCGGTGACGAGCACATCGTCCTCCAGGCGGATGCCTCCGAAATTGTAGTAGGACTCAAGCCTGTGATAATTGACGAATCCGTGGTCAGTCTTCTCCGATTTCCATTTTTCGATAAGCGCCGGAATGAAATAGATGCCAGGTTCATCAGTGATGACATTGCCCGGAACGAGCTTGCGCGCCATTCTCAGACTGCCGAGTCCGAGCTGAGCCGACCTCTTCTGGTCATCATCATAGCCCACGTAATCCTCGCCGTAGTCCTCCATGTCATGCACATCCAAGCCCATATTGTGTCCCAGTCCGTGAGGCATGAACAGACCTGCCACACCTGCCTCCACCATATTGTTCAGATTTCCCCTCACGATATCCAATGCGCGGAGCTCCTCCAGCATCAGATGCATGGTTTTCAGATGCACCTCCCGGTACGTGATGCCCGGCCTGGTCAGTTTGAAAGCCAGTTCGTTACAGTCGCACACAATCTGATAGATGTCACGCTGCTTCGTGGTGAACTTTCCATTGACAGGATACGTCCTTGTGAAATCCGAAGCATAGTGCATATTGTTTTCCGCACCGGCATCTATCACCATCAGCCTTCCTGATTCTATCACCTTGTCGTGCAGATGATTATGAAGCGTCTCGCCATGCTGTGTAAGGATAGTAGGGAACGAGACGCCCCAGCCTTTCGCAAGCGTGACCGCCTCCATCCTGCCCACGATTTCCTGCTCGACGCGGCCGATGACGATATTGTTCCTCGCCACGGTGTGCATCTCGTGACCGAGCGCGGACGCATCATCCAGCTGCTCGATTTCGCAATCCTCCTTCACCAGTCGCATCGAAATTATCGCCTTTGTCAATGCAAGCGAAAACTTGCCTGCCACCTCAGCATCGTTGCACTTGAGGAGAGAAGCGATTTTCATGGTATTGTAATACCTCGAAGGAGTCACGAAATGGACAGGCCTGCCTGCTGCCAATGCCTTGGAAACCACATTGTCCAGGGCCCCATAAGGAGAACTTTTCTCAACACCTGCAAGAGCGGCTTTGGAAGCGACACTCGGCTGAGGACCCATCCAGATGATGTCCCCGATTTCCACATCGTCCGCGAAAATCTCCTCATCACCGTTGTCCAGGTCAATGACAGCCGCGAACAACGGTTCATCTATGCCGAAGAAATACAGCCAGGTGCTGTCCTGACGGAATTTGTAACAGTTGTCTTTATACTGTGCGGGGGCTTCAGCATTGCCTACGAACAGCGCAATACCTCTCTTGCCTTCAGCTGCGCTTTCTGCCATCTTGGCCACCAGCGTCTTACGCCTTCTTACATAAACACTCTTGTCAAACATTGTAATTTCCTCCTTTTTAACCGCTAATAACTGTATTTCTGTGTGTTCGGGGCAGCTTCAGTGACCTCCGTAAAGGTACTCCTCCTGCTCTGCCGAAAGTTTGTCGATGGCGATGCCCCAGTCCGCCAGTTTCCTGTGGGCCACTTCATTGTCGATAGCCTTCGGGACAGCATTCAGCATCTTGCCGGTCTTCCTGACGATAGTCTTCTCATTGTCAACAAGATACTTGGCGCTGAGGGCCTGGATTGCGAACGACATGTCCATAATCTCGGCCGGGTGACCGTCTCCTGCAGCGAGGTTCACAAGCCTTCCCTCCGCAATTATGTAGATCGTGCGGCCGTTCTCCAGTTTGTATGCTTCGATATTGTTTCTTGCCGGCGCATGGCTGACGGCCATTTCCTTCAATGCTGCTACAGCTACCTCCACGTCGAAATGCCCTGCATTGCAGCAGATAGCTCCGTCTTTCATTTTCAGGAAATGCTCAGATGTGATGACGTCACTGCACCCGGTAACCGTCACGAAGATGTCGCCGACCTGTGCCGCCTCCGACATTGACATGACCTTGAACCCGTCCATAACGGCTTCCATCGCGCGGATAGGGTCGATTTCTGTTACTATGACATCGGCTCCGAGACCTTTGGCACGCATTGCCACACCCTTTCCGCACCATCCGTAACCGGCTACCACCACATTTTTGCCTGCCACGATAAGGTTCGTGGTGCGGTTGATGCCGTCCCAGACTGACTGGCCGGTGCCGTAGCGGTTGTCGAACAAGTGCTTGCAGTCAGCATCATTGACCAGCATCATAGGAAACTCGAGCTTCTCGGCATTGTTCATGGCCTCCAGCCTGAGGATGCCTGTAGTGGTCTCCTCGCATCCGCCTATGACATTCGGGATCAGATGTCTGTATTCGGTATGGATCATGTTCACCAGGTCGCCGCCGTCATCGATGATGATGTTCGGACCCGCTTCAATGACCTTGCGGATACCGCGCATGTATTCCTCCTCCGTAGCCCCGTGGACTGCAAAAACATTGAGCCCCTCGTGGACGAGTGCGGCCGCGATATCATCCTGGGTGGAAAGAGGGTTGCTTCCGGTGATGAACATCTCCGCACCGCCTTCTGCCAAAATTTCACAAAGATGAGCGGTCTTGGCCTCCAGATGCACTGACAATGCGATTTTCTTGCCTTTGAACGGCTTGGTCTGTTTGAATTCCTTTTCCAGACCTGCCAGCAGCGGCATATGCCTTCTTACCCATTCGATCTTAAGTTCTCCGTCCCGCCAGAGCTCGGGATTACGTATTTCACTTGCCATAATCAATCTTTTTATTTGTTCAACCACACAATTTACGAAAAAATCATCAAGTTGCTTCACATTTTCGTAAAACTTTTGCATTATCCGCTTGTAACATAACCGAGCGTAGCGCAACTGATCCTGACATTGACATCAAAAAACTTCTGGAGCATGCAGATGCAGGCACCCATCGTGGCGCCGGTGGTGAAGACATCGTCCACTATCAGGATGTGGCGGCAACCGCTCACCTGCGCGGCAGTTTCCCGTCTCAATGCAAAGGCTCCGTGGACATTGTCGCTTTTTGCCAGCACGCCGAGCTTCGTCTGTGTGCGGGTGTAGTGGGAGCGGACCAGAATATCCGTGCGGACAGCCACGCCTCCGAGCGCCTCACTGATCTTGCGGGCGATTACCTCCGCCTGATTGTAGCCTCTGTTCCAGTGTCTGGCCCAATGCAGAGGGACCGGAATGATCAGGTCAATGTCTCTGTACAATGGACTGTCTTTCATGAAGTTACCCAACATTCCGGAATAATGTGCGCCTTCCCCGAAATCTCCCATGTATTTGAGATGCTGGGGAATCCTCTTGTATCCGGCTTCACCGTGATAGAAGAAAAGAGCAGTAGCGTAAGAAAATTTCACCTTGGGGATGTTCTCGTTTTCCAGGCAGTTGTCTGTCAGGTTTTTCTGGATGATTCCGTTCAGCTTCGATGACATGGGGTTGTTCCGCCTTTCCCAATAGTAGGTGAGAGGCAGGTCGGATTCGCAGTAGATGCACAGATATTTCTCGGACTTGTGCAGTTTCTTGCCGCACACCAGGCACTCCCTCGGGATGAGGATATCCATCATCTGCCTTCCCTCTTCCCGCAGTACTCCGCCCATCTGCTTTATAAATGTATAACCGGATCCCATACGTCTTTTTTACAAAACTAAGATTCTTTTCGATAACAAGAGCGTCTTTGCAGCCTCTGACAGTCAAATTTTTACGATTTTTAAATTCTTTAATTTTTATTTTGTATCTTTGGCGACGTCAGTAAGGAGAAAAATGAGGACAAGGATATCCAAAATACTTATGTGTTTCGCGGCATTGGCAATGCTGCTGATGTCCGCTGTCCCTCATCATCACCATTGCTTCGGGGCGGATCATTCCGATTATATCTGTTTTGCGAGTCTCGAACAGGAACAGGATTGCTGTCTTGAAACGGAAGATCATCATTGTCATGAAAATGAACATGTATGCCATCTTCATTCCATCGTGACGCTCATCGGTCATATCCAGAATGCACCGCAATGCTATTCTCCGATGGTGGCAGTCGTGCCTGAAATCATTTCACTTGACAATCATAATATAAGTGGCCGCTCATCAGAATACCGCATCTTGACAGCGGAGCGGTTGCTGCCGTCTTATATCTGCGGAACGACGGGCTTCCGTGCCCCGCCGGTGGTTCTTGGATAATTATTCTTGAAATGAGGAATGCAGGCGTGGCACCCGTCTGTGTCCCGTGAATTGTCAGGTGCCGTCTATCAAGAACCACGAATTTATGAGAAAAACATTATTATATGTCGTCACGGCATTGATTGCCGCAGCGATGACCGTCTCGTGCGGTAACCATGCTTCCGGTCATAAGGAAACTTCGGAGCATAACCATGAAGGCCACGAGCACGAAACGCATGACCATGAAAAAGAGCATGGCCACGAGCACGGACACAAAAACGGCGTCATCGAATTTTCAGAAGAGAAAGCTCAGGCTGCCGGTCTTGAAACAGAGAAGATTACGGCAGGAAAGTTCAGTTCTGTCATAAGGACAAGCGGCGAAATTATGCCGGCACAGGGGGATGAGGCCACTGTAGCGGCTACTGTTTCCGGCATCGTTTCATTTGGAAAAGCCGGCATTGTCCCGGGGAAGAGAGTTTCGGCTGGAAGTGTCATAGCATCTGTCTCTGCAAGGGAAATGGCTGATGGTGACCCGGTTGCGAAGTCCAAAGCGGCATATGAAGCTGCTGAAAAAGAACTGCATAGGGCAGAAGCCCTGTTGCGTTCCCAGGCCATATCCCAGAAAGCATATGAGCAGTCCAAACGCGATTACGAAGTGGCAAAGGCCGAATATGACGCATATTCCGGAAAAATGACCGAGGCGGGAGTCGCCGTGAAGTCGCCATTGACCGGAAGCGTGAAGGAAGTCTTCGTCAAGGAAGGGGATTATGTCAATGCAGGTCAGCCCCTTGCTTCCGTTACCCAGAACACCCGTCTTTATCTTCAGGCAGACCTTTCTGAAAAATATTGGAAAGAAGCATCTTCCATCACCGGAGCCAACTTCAGACCAGCATATTCAGATGAAACCTATAATCTGAAATCACTCGGCGGAAGACTTGTGTCAGTGGGCAAATCATCTGCCCAGGGGTCGTTCTATCTTCCGGTCATCTTCGAGTTCCAGAACAGGGGGAACTTCATACCTGGCTCATTCTGTGAGATTTACCTTACCGGAATGGAGCGGGACAATGTCATCTCTGTTCCTGAAACCGCATTGACAGAAGAGCAGGGCGTGTACTACGTTTATCTGAAACTCTGCAAGGAAGATTACAAGAAACAGGAAGTCAAGACCGGCGAAAGCGACGGTCTGCGCAGGGAAATCCTGAAAGGCCTGAAAGAGGGCGATGTCGTAGTGACCAAAGGCGCCCTTCAGGTAAAACTCTCATCTGTTTCCGGAACAATTCCTGGCCACACTCATAATCATTGATGCCTATGCTGGACAAGATTATACGTTTTTCTTTGCAGAACCGGGCCTTTATTCTGATGGCCGCAGTCCTGCTGATGGTGGGAGGTATCTATACCACTTCCCATATAGATGTGGATGTCTTTCCTGACTTGAATGCGCCGACCGTAGTGGTTATGACAGAGGCGACCGGAATGGCTCCTGAAGAGGTGGAGAGACTTGTCACCTTCCCTGTGGAGACCGCCATGAACGGTGCCTCTGACGTGAGGAGAGTGCGTTCTTCATCCACGGCCGGATTTTCCGTAGTGTGGGTGGAATTCGATTGGGGGACAGACATTTACAGAGACAGGCAGATAGTGTCAGAGAAACTTGCCGAGGTAGGGGAGAGCCTGCCGCCTGATTGCGGAAAGCCGACATTGGGCCCTCAGTCCTCCATCCTTGGAGAGGCCATGATCATCGGACTGGACTCCGACACTACGTCAATGCAGGACCTCAGGACATTGGCCGACTGGACCTTCCGTCCGCGACTTCTTTCGCTTGGCGGCGTGGCCCAGGTCACGGTCATCGGAGGAGACATAAAAGAGTATCAGATAAAGCTGTCTCCGGAGAAGATGAAGCATTACGATGTCTCTCTCCAGGAGGTCATCTCCGCTACGGAATCCATGAACCGCAACTCTACCGGCGGGGGGGCGTTTTTGGTTGGTGATGAGTACATTATACGTGGACTTCTCTCTACGGACGACATTGACGGCATAGGCCGTGCAGTGGTCAGGATGCAGGGCGATGTGCCGATAACATTGAACAATATCGCGGAAATCGCCGTTGGACCGAAGGCTCCTGTGCTGGGCGTGGCTTCCCACAGGGGCAAACCTGCTGTGCTGATGACAGTGACCAAGCAGCCGGATGCGAGCACGGCGCTTCTGACTGAAAAGCTCGACAAGGCCGTGGAAGACCTCAAGTCGCAGATTCCGTCCGATGTGAATGTGTCCACCGACATATTCAGGCAGCAGAAATTCATCGACAGCTCTATCGACAATATCAAGAAATCGCTCTACGAAGGTGCGCTGTTCGTGATAATCGTGCTGTTCTTCTTCCTGATGAATGTGCGCACCACGCTCATATCTCTGGTGACAATTCCGTTGTCCCTGCTGGTGTCAGTTCTGACATTGAAGTTTATGGGGCTGACTATCAATACGATGAGTATCGGAGGTATGGCGATTGCCATCGGCTCGTTGGTGGATGACGCCATCGTGGATGTGGAGAACGTGTTCAAGCATCTTCGCCAGAATCGCAAACTGCCTGAGTCAGAGCGGCATCCTGTGCTGGAGGTGGTGTTCAATGCCTCCCGCGAAGTACGTCTGCCGATATTGAACTCCACATTTATAATAGTGGTCAGCTTCGTGCCGCTCTTCTTCCTTACCGGAATGGAAGGCAGGATGCTCAGACCTCTCGGAATCGCCTTCATCACGGCACTTTTCGCCTCGACATTGGTGGCATTGACATTGACCCCGGTGCTCTGCAGCTTCCTTCTGGGCAGCGAGAAGAGTGACAAGGCCGGGAAGGAACCTGCGCTTGTACGTTGGCTGCAGAAGATCTACAATGTGGCCCTGGAGTGGGTCCTGACCCATAAGAAACTGACATTGGGCAGTGTCGCGGCTCTGTTTGCGGTCGCTCTCGCCCTGTTCTGCAGTTTCGGAAGCAGCTTCCTGCCAGCCTTCAATGAGGGCTCGTTCACTATCAATGTAAGTACGCTTCCTGGTGTTTCCCTGGAGGAATCTGACAATGTCGGGCGACGTGCGGAGATGCTTCTGCTGTCCGTGCCGGAGATAAAGACTGTGGCCCGCAAGACCGGCCGTGCTGAGCTTGATGAGCATGCGCTCGGGGCCAATGTCTCTGAAATAGAAGCCCCATTTGAACTCTCAGACAGGCCGAAAAAGGCTGTTGTTGAGGAGATTCGCCACAAGTTGGGGACTTTGCCGGGTGTCAATGTGGAAATCGGCCAGCCTATCTCGCACCGTATAGACGCTATGCTTTCCGGAACAAGGGCAAACATTGCCATAAAGCTTTTCGGTACCGACCTGAACAAGATGTTCGAAATCGGAAACCAGATAAAAACGAAGATTTCCGCTATCCCGGGAGTCGTGGACCTGAATGTGGAACAGCAGGTGGAAAGACCTCAACTTCAGATAGTTCCGAAGCGTGAAATGCTTGCGAAATATGGCGTCACACCATCTGAATTCACTGATATGGTGGAAGTTTATCTGGCAGGCAGGACGGTGTCCCGCGTCTATGAAGGCAACCGGGTTTTCGACCTGACCGTGAAGGCTGACGATGACAGCAGGAGCACGATAGAGGCCATCAGGGATATGCCTGTGGATGTGGCCGGCGGTAAAGTGCCGTTCAGCCAGATTGCGGAAATCCGTTCCGCTGCAGGTCCGAACACCATCAACCGTGAAAATGTCGCGCGCAAAATCGTGATTTCGGCCAATGTCTCTGACGGTGACCTCCAGGGTGCCGTGAACCGTATCCGCAAGACGATAAATGACAATGTGCCGCTTCCGGAAGGCTACCACGTGGAATACGGCGGTCAGTTCGAGAGTGCCCAGTCCGCTACAAGAACATTGCTGGTGACATCATTGATGGCGATTCTCGTAATCTTCCTCCTTCTTTACGGACAGTTCAAGAATGTGCGTCAGGCGTCTGCCGTTCTGCTCAATCTGCCGCTGGCCCTCATCGGAGGCGTGTTCGCGATATTCTTTGCAGACGGCATCATCAGCATTCCGGCGATAATCGGTTTCATTTCCCTGTTCGGAATTGCAACGAGAAACGGTATGTTGCTGATAGACAGGTACAATGAACTCCGACAGGGCGGTCTTTCACTGCATGATGCGGTAATGCGCGGGTCGCTTGACAGGTTGAATCCGATATTGATGACGGCATTGACCTCAGCCCTTGCGCTGATACCTCTCGCCCTCGGCGGTGACCTTCCGGGCAATGAAATCCAGAGCCCTATGGCAAAGGTGCTGCTCGGCGGTCTGCTTACATCGACGATGCTCAACGGCTTCATCGTTCCGGTAGTGTATATACTAATTTCAAAGAAGAGAAATGAACAGACTATATAATTTGTCACGCAATGCTGCATTGTCGGCAATTGCTTTTGTGTCAATGACTTTCGTGTCCTGGGCCCAGAATTCGGCGGAAGTGGTGCTCGCTTCTGTTGAGAAAAACAATCCTGAACTACAGGCATTGCGCAAACGTACCGAATCCGAGAAGTATGGCTTCAAGGCGGAGCGTATGGTGGAGGCTCCTGAGGTAGGCTTCGACTATCTTTGGGGAAGTCCTGCGGATATCGGGACAAGGAAGGATATATCCGTGACTCAGAGCATTGACATCGCCACCATTTCGGGAACGAAAGGAAAGATCGCGAAGTCAGAATCGGAGCTCTCGGATATGCAGTTCAATGTCCGCAGGCAGGAGATACTGCTCCAAGCCAAGCTGCTCTATATCAATATCATATATTGCAATGCGGTCGGCGCTGAACTTGAGCGTCGTCTTGAGCGCAGTGAGAAGGTGGAGTCTGTCTATCGGGATATGCAGGTGCGTGGAGAAACCGATATGATAGAGGTCAATAAAGCCCATCTGGCGTATCTGGCGCAGCGCAATGCATTGGCCCGGAACAAGATGGAGGCAGAAGGTTTCAGGCTGGAGCTTCAGCATCTTAACGGTGGTGAACCGTTGGAAATCAATGATTTGTCTTATGTCCGCAGGGATATGCTTCCGGCTGATTTCGATACGTGGTACAAGGAGGTGGCTGACCGTAGTCCGGAAATCAGGGCGGCAAGGCAGAACGTGAAGGTGAATGAGGCTGTGGCCAGGGGTATCAAGATGTCATCCTGTCCGACTATCACTGCCGGCTATATGGCGGAGCTCGTCAAGGGCAGCAATTTCCGTGGACTTACGCTCGGCCTTTCCATCCCGCTCTGGTCCGCCCGCAGCAAAACCAGGCAGGCAAATCTGTCATGTGAGGCGTCCAGGCTTGAGGTCAAGGATGTGGAGTCTTCCGAATATTCGGCTCTCCGTTCTCTGTATGAAAAAGCATCGGGGCTGAAGGACCTTTCCGATGAACTGGCTCTCTCGTTGGCGGTTTCTGATGAAGCTATGTCAATGACGGAGAAGAAGTTCAATGAGGGGGAAATCTCATTGATGGACAGCATAATGGAGCTGTCTCTCTACTATTCCGTAGTGGATGAGTCGCTTGCTGCGTCCAAGGATTATGACTTGGCGCTCGCAGAACTGAATGCCTGGTCTCTATAGACAATGCATTGACCTATAATTTATTGCACTTGGCAGAGTCGTCCCTGCCAGGTGTTTTTTTCTTTCAGGCGGTCGTCCAGCAGATGCAGAATCTGGAAATTGCGGATAAGTCCCCATTGTGTTTCATTGACAAAACGTGGCGGGACTTCTCCTGCTACGCGCTCGATATACAGGTCGGGCCTCAGCTTCTCCAGTATTTCGATTATAAGATCCAGATAATCAGACAGGTCCAGACGGAGGAAATCCTCTGGTGCTGCGGCATATTCCTTTTCGATTCTCGTGCCTTTGACGAGCTGCAGCTGGTGGAATTTTACGGAGTGCAGCGGCAGGGAACTGATGAAACTGCATTGGTCCGTAAGCATTGACCTGGACTCTCCCGGCAGGCCTAAGATAAAATGCGCTCCCGGCTCCAGCCCTCGCTCCGCGCTGAGTCTGACTGCGTGTTCGGCGGTCGCGACATCATGGCCTCTGCCGACCCGGACCAATGTCTTGTCATAGCAGGACTCAATCCCGTATTCAATCTTGACGACAGGCTTGTCGAAACTGTCTCTGTGCCAGTCTTTTAGAACGCGGCCTTCTTTCAGTTTGCGCAGGAAGTCGAGCTTTTCCTCATCTACGCAGTCGGGTCTTGTGCCTATGACAATGCCGACTATCTGAGGGTGCGACAGGGCTTCGAGATACAGTTCCTTCAGTCGTGGAAGGGGAGCGTAAGTGTTTGAATATGACTGGAAATATGCGAGATAATGCCTTGTGTTCCTGTAGCGTACCTGGTGAAATCCGATGCCTTCATCTATCTGTGAGGCAATGGTTTTGCCGGCGGTGCTGTATGAGGGGTGGAAGGCTGCGTTGTCGCAGAAGGAGCAGCCGCCGTAGCCGACTTTGCCGTCCCTGTTGGGGCATGTGAATCCTGCGTCAATGACAAGTTTCTGCAGGCGTTCTCCATAGACTCTCTTGTAGTAGCCTACGAATGTGTTGTATCTTTTTCCGTCCGGAAACCAGTCCGGCATGCTGTCATTGACCATAATATTTCCACTTTTGCTCTGCAAATCTATTAAAAAGTAAGTATCTTCGCAATGATGCGTTTCCGGTTTTGGGGATGTGGGAAGCTTAATTTACATTTGCTGATGAAAAGAATAATTGTTGCGCTGGTAGTGGCGATGGCCGTCTGCACAAGTCTTTACGGCCAGAAGAAATATGGAGTGGTGAAGTACTCTGTGAATTTTATGCGTACATATCCGGATTATGAGTCCGGTCTTGAGACTCAGGCACTCATGGGGACGCCTGTGGAGATTCTCGGGAGGCAGGGCTATTGGCTTCAGATCCGGACTCCGGAGCCGTATGTGGCCTGGGCTACTGATATGGGCGTGGTGCCGATGGACAGTCTCCAGTTGCAGAACTACCTGGCTGCTCCGAAATATGTCTGCACTTCGCTTTGGACTGAGGTCTATGACTCGCCGGAGAGTGGTGCGCAGCGTATCAGCGACCTTGTTGCCGGTGATATCGTGAGGATAAAATATGATTCGAGGGACAGGCCGCTTAAGCATAAACTGTATCTCGGTATCGTGCTTCCGGACGGGCGTGATGCTTTCGTGAAGTATCCTGATGTGGTGCGGTTTTCCGACTGGGCTGCTTCCCGCAGGGCGACTCCGGCCAATGTGGTGGCTACCGCCAAGCGTTTCCTCGGTACGCCTTATCTCTGGGGCGGCACTTCGTCCAAAGGTCTGGACTGCAGTGGTCTTACAAGGACTGCATTCTTCCTGAATGGTGTCCTGCTTTACAGAAATGCGTCCCAGCAGGTAAAGGAAGGCATTGAGGTATCTTTAGATGGCTTTGTGCCTGGCAAGTGTGAGGGTGATCTGAAGCCTGGTGACCTTATGTTTTTCGGCAGGAAGGCGACTGAGGATTCGCCAGAGAAGGTCACCCACGTGGCGATGTACATAGGCGGCGGACGTATTATCCATTCTTCTCACGAGGTGAGGATAAATTCGCTCGACCCTTCCGCTCCCGACTACTACAGCGGTGCCAAGAGGCTGCTCCGTGCTCGCCGGATGTGCGACGAAAACGGCACCCCATACACATCCACCCTCCTCCGCAACAGCCCCGCCTACTTCCCGTCCAAGTGAGATGTGGTCGTCTTGCCGTGGCTTGACACCATTGCTGTCTTCGATGTGCTCTTCTGACCAGTGTCATATCGACAGCCGGGCAGCTGCGGCGGAACTCACTCCGCTTCGCTCCGTTCGGCCCTCCTACCGTCTCCTGCGTCCTCGCTG
>ERZ780105.10-NODE-10-length-67205-cov-11.6469_pt1 | contig 67205 bp, 58 predicted proteins | sample MGYA00511172_ERZ780105 | MGnify/ENA primary metagenome ERZ780105 (study PRJEB29588, sample SAMEA2144299) | human gut metagenome | biome: human gut; feature: human-associated habitat; material: faeces | place: Denmark | collected 2008/2010 ...
TGGTGCAAAGGTACAAATTTTATAAAGAATTAAAGAATTTTCCCCCTGATTTATCAGGTGAGCCCTAAGTAGTTACCAGGAATGATTTTTATTTTTTTGTCAAAAATATTTTTTGTTGAGAATATTTTTATTTTTGTCAAGAATTTGAGAATTTTTTCTAATTGCCTAACTCTTCGGCCAGTGAACGCTGTTTCTCTAATTGGCTTTCCCTTCGGTCGTTAGAAGTTAAAGCCAACAGCCTTTTTGGTTGAAGATTTAGCCATAAAGCATATGGCTTTAACTTCTCTAACTTCTTTAAATTCTTTCACTTCCCCATTTGTGTAAGTTGTGTAAATGATAGTTTAATACTTTGTCAGCTGCCCGATAGTGCCACCTTTTGGGTCTTAATAGATGACCGGCGCCTGTCGTCTGTTGTGACCGCCCTTGGTCGTAATAGATGCCTCCTGAGAGGCTTCCTGAGCACTTTCATTGGTTGACGGTGCAAAGATACAACATTTTTCGGCTGTTTGTTCATTTGTAGAATGACTTGTTAAGCAAAGCAGGTCAAAAATGGCAAGAAATAGTGCTGTAAGTTACTGAGAATGTGTGGAATACGTAAACCTTGAATTTTGGCGTACAACTTTCCTTTTCATGAACTATCAAGCCAGTACGAAAAAGAAAAGTGTCATTTTGTGTCATTGTCATTTTGTGTCATTTTTGAAATTCAATGTCATTTCCGTCGCTATATAATAAATAAATATAAATATTTATTTATTATATAGAGCACTTTTCTCTTTCAAAAACGAAAATGACACAAAATGACAATGACACAAAATGACTTATTTTGCCAGGACAATTGTCAAAATGCAACACAAAGTCTCGGTCAAATTCGGTCATGGTCATTTCGGTCAAATTCGTTTTCTGATGAAAAAAAGTTCTAAAGATAGTATATATAAATAATATAAATTATTTATATATACTATCTTTAGGCGAGAAATTATTTTTTTATTTTGATTTTGACCGAAATGACCATGACCGGATTTGACCGGAATCACCCTAACTACAAAGTAAAGTAACATTACACGTTTACAATCTATCAGTAGTGCAGAAACAGAAAAATAATCATATTCAGAAGTCCAGACTTTTTTAAAAATCTGTTCATGAAAAGGTAAGTAAAAGTCTTAAAATTAACAATATATAACATAAAAGAGAAAAGTTAGCTCATATTTAACTTTTACCATGTATACTTATTGCTGTTTCCAATCCGTGAATTTGTATAAATATACTAAGCCACATTACCAAGGCAGAATGTATAAATATCCATTATTGAGAAACAGGGATTTTCGGTGTAAAGAACGCAGTAAACAGATTTTACAAAACGACATCTTCTTCTCGCTTTTCTCAGTCATCAATTTCACATAATGAAAGCCATGAGCGAAAGCAAACCGTCTTGCCACATCGACATTTATTTCTTTCTTTCCGTCTCATCGACGCAGGAAACGGCGGATGGCAAACCAAAAGTAGAATGCCAAGAGGACATAACCCACATAATATAGTGTGCAGAGACTGAAGATGATGTAATCGACTGCACAGACTCCGACAAGACCTCCCAGATACAGAATGGCATCGCCAAGACTAAGACGATGCTTTACCTCGTCGAGACAGGCCAATGCCAATATCAATATCGCCCAAACAGACGCCAGGAAGAATCCCAACACACGGGGTACGGCAAAGGGATTGAGAGTGGGATGAAAATAGAAATGACGCCACATCTCGGGTGCAAACAACTGGATGGTGGCATAGAAAGCCGCTGAGAGCGACACCATCAGCACCAATGCCGTAGGATATGGCGAGTCGATGTCGTTGAAATGAACGATGTGCGCATTGCTGTGGGATATCTTGCGCAGAAGATAAGCCACAGAAATCAACACGATGACGATCATGAAGATGAGCAGGTGGGTGTTGCTGAAGATGAGGATGAACTGAGAGATGGGATCGTCGGGGACGACACGGGGCAACAGACGGGACTCGTGTGTCCAGCCAAACTCATTCTCCTCGGTGGCCAACTGTACCCATACGGAGTCTTCTGCGTCCTGAGGAATGATGCGTATGTCGGAAACGACAAGCAGACAGTGCTTCCTGACGGCAAAGGAGTCGATGCGCAGATGGTTGACATACTCCTCCGGCTGCTGACGTATCAGCATGAGTGAGTCGGAACTGACTACAAAGTTGTATTTGTTGGTGTAATGATGCGTGGAGGAAAACGAGATGGAGTCGAGTTGCCGGTCGCTGTACTCTATCAGGGCGGCATGCTGAACCTTGCCACCATGACGATGATAGCAACCGCTGAGCAGCAACAGCATGCCCAACAGACAACAGGTAATCCATGTATTTCGTTTTACTTTGCTCATATATCTTTCTTTTTTCAACGCTCAGAATACACATTCATCTGACATTCGTTGCAGGCAAACTGGAGGCGGAACTTCCTGCCGTCGCCCAGACGAAGGAAGAGCGGTTCCTTCCACGTGGGCTTGCGCCCTCCCCGCTTCACACAATAGCCCAACGAATAACGCAGACAGTGGCGGCACTGCATCAGCAGAACCTCCTCCTGCCGCTCTGCCCCGTTGCGCAGCTCGAAAGCATAGCCTGGCTTCGCCATGCCGTGTGCCTGATAGAAAGAGCGGGCACTCTGATTGGCGATATTGTAGAGATAGCTGTACTTGGCGTATTCCGGCTGCCATGCCTTTGCGGGCGATGTCTTGTCGGCGGAAGCCTCAACATGAGATGCCTCCGGGGCTGCGACGGCACCCGACAGGGCTGACACCAAAGAACGGCGCAGGTCGGTAAGCACACTGCTGGGAATGAAATACTGGTCGGCTGCATTGCGAATCTCCACCTCACGGCACTCATAGATGGTTCCGCCCAACTTGCTGAGTTGCTTGATGATATTCTCGCGCTGTGGCTTTTTCGCCATGCTGTGCTCAAAGGCTATGGCTTCGGTAGCCATATATTCCAAGGAGGCATGCTGCTCGGCATCTCCGCTCACGAATGGGGTCTTTCCCTGCTCCTTGCAGTAATAGGCAGTGGCAGAGAAGCCGCTCACAGCGTCCTCATCGTACAAGTCGAAGACAATCTTGACTGGAATCTTCCGTTCTGCCGTTCTGCCTGCCAATATCCTGCTGAACGCGACGTCGTTGTTGCGATAGAGCGCCACTCCGGGACGCAGATGACGAGGCATCTCTAAGGGGAAGAGGCGGTTGCCCTCGGCACGGTTGACACGGAAGCCTTCCAACTCGCGCTCGTCATTGATGAAACACAAGCCGTCGCCATTGGCAAAGCTCGCCACGGATGCTACATTGAAACTGTTGCCGCGCAGCTCCTTCACCTTTCCCACATACTCGCCGATGGCCTTCGGGGTGTCGAAGGAGGTGATGTCCATCTGTCTGCCACGAAGGAAATAATGGGTAAAACCACGGTTGAAAGTCTTCTTCAGGTTGGGCTCGAAAGCATAGCGGGGTCTGCCCAGCGATGGACGCTCATACTCGCCGGGGCGCTGGCGGCAGATGTCGTTGAGGCGCTGGCTGTAGGCTGCCACCACATTCTTCACGTAGTCGGCATCCTTCAACCTGCCTTCGATCTTGAACGAGCAGGCTCCGGCGTCAGCCAAGGCCTCCAGGTTGTCTATCTGGCACATATCCTTGAGGGACAGCAGATGGCGCTGATGCTCGATCTCCTGTCCGTCGGCATCGAGAAGGTCGAACTTCATGCGGCAGAACTGGGCGCACTCGCCCCTGTTGGCTGAGCGGCCGAAACAGTACTCTGACGCATAGCACACGCCGGAATAACACACACAAAGCGCACCATGGACGAACACCTCGAGCTCCATATCGGGCACGGCGGCATGAATGGCCTCTATCTCACTGACCGAGAGCTCGCGAGCCAATACTGCCCGATGAAAGCCCAATGACTGAAGCCACTTCACCTTGTCGGCAGTCCTGGTGTCGCACTGGGTGCTGGAATGCAGGAACTCTGTCCACCCGCCCTCTGTCGACAGAGGGCCCTCGCCCTGAAGGGCATAGAGCACACCCATGTCCTGCAACAGCAGGGCATCGACACCGGCTGCCTGCAACTGCTGAATCATCTGCAGGGTGTCCCTGATCTCGGAATCGTAGACTATGGTGTTGACCGTGACATGCACCTTGGCATGAAACTGATGGGCGTAGTCGCACAGCTGACGGATATCCTCGATCGAGTTACCCGCAGCCGCACGGGCACCAAACTTGGGTGCTCCGATATATACAGCATCTGCGCCATGGTCGATGGCTGCGATGCCGCACTCTAAATTTTTGGCAGGTGCCAGCAATTCCAAAGTTCTCATTCTTCGCTTTTTCGCTTCTTCGCTTTCGCGCTTACTTGATGTCATCAATATTATAAGGTGTCTCCTGGTAAACGTAATAGTTGATCCAGTTGCTGTAGAACAGGTTGGCATGCGCCCTCCAGGTCACCAAGGGCTCCTCGGTGGGATCGTCGTGATAATAATAGTTCTTGGGCAAGTCGACGTCATCACGCTTGCCCAGATCGCGACGGTATTCCTTGTCGAGTGTGTCGGGAGCGTACTCCAAATGGCCCGTGACAAAGAACTCCCTGCCGCCACGTGCCATCACGATGCTCACACCGCTCTCGGGCGACTCGGCTATGATGTCAAGCCCCGGCACCTTCTCGATATCCTCGCGTCGCACCTCGGTATGGCGGCTCTGCGGCATGGCGAACCAGTCGTCGAAGCCACGGAAGATAGGCAGCGAGGGGTCGAGGGATTTCTGTCGGAAGATGCCAAACATCTTCTTGCTGAGTGGATGCTTGGGTACGCCATAGAAATGGTAAAGTCCTGCCTGCGCGCCCCAGCAGATGTAGAGTGTGGAGGTGACATGGGTACGAGCCCAGTCGAAGATCTGCTGAATCTCGGGCCAGTATTCCACGTCCTCGTACTGCATGGTTTCGATGGGTGCACCCGTTACGATCATGCCATCAAACTTCTGCTTTGACAGTTCGGCAAAGTCTTTGTAGAACATCATCATGTGCTCGATGGGGGTGTTCTTGGGAGTATGGCTCTTCAGTTTCATGAAGTACACCTCTATCTGCAGTGGTGTGTTGGAGAGCAGTCTGACAAGATCGGTCTCCGTTGTTATCTTCAGCGGCATGAGGTTGAGCACTACGATACGCAGGGGACGAATCTCCTGACTGTGCGCCCTGCTCTCGTCCATGACGAAGATGTTCTCGTGCTTCAGCAGCTCTATGGCTGGCAATTTATCTGGCAATCTTAATGGCATGATTCTATTCCTTTCTCTAATTTTGTGCAAAAATACACTTTTTCAATGAGATAATGAAAAAAGGATGCCAAAATTTCTTTCAGCATCCTTCTTTTTGTCGATTATTACCAAAGTTCCAGTCGCTCATTCTTAGGAATGAACATCTTGTCGCCCGGTTTCACACCGAAGGCCTCATACCAGGCATCGATATGTGGCAGGGCTCCGTCGACACGCCATTTGCCCAAAGCGTGTGGGTCGTTCTTGACGCTCTGACGTATCTCCTTCTCGGTGATGTTCTGTCCCCATACGCCTGCGTAGGCCAGGAAGAAGCGCTGAGCTGGAGTGAAACCGTCCTTGTTCTTGAGGGGCTTCTTGGCGGTGACATTCTTCAAAGCATTGAAGGCTACCACTAAAACCCCATTGTCGGCAAGATTCTCGCCCAGTGTGAAACGGCCGTTGCCATTCAGGTCGGGCAATACCTTGATATTGCTGAAGAAGTCGGCATACATGTCGGCACGCTGATTGAAGCCCTTGGCATCGTCGGCTGTCCACCAGTCCTGCAGATTGCCAGTAGCATCATACTGGCGACCCTGATCGTCGAAACCGTGAGTCATCTCATGACCTATCACGACACCGATGGCGCCATAGTTGAACGCCTCGTCGGCCTTTGGGTCGAAGAAAGGATACTGCAGGATTCCGGCAGGGAAACAGATCTCGTTGGTGGTAGGATTGTAGTAGGCATTGACGGTCTGTGGAGTCATGTACCACTCGTCTCTGTCGACTGGCTTTCCGGCCTTCTCGGCGATCTCCTTGTCGTTGGCAAACTTGCGGCAAGCCAACACATTCTCGTAATAACTCTTGGAAGGATCGATGTTGAGCAGGCTGTAGTCGGTCCACTTGTTGGGATAACCTATCTTGACATAGAACTTGTCGAGCTTCTTATGGGCTGCAGCCTTGGTTACGTCGCTCATCCAGGTCTGTGCGTCGATGCGCTCGCCCAAGCTGATCTGCAGGTTCTTTACCAGGGTCTCCATCATCTTCTTGGAACTCTCGGGGAAGAACTTCTTGCAGTAGATGCGGCCAAGCGCCTCACCCATCTGATTCTCTACCTGATTGGTGGCACGCTTCCAGAGAGGATAGTCCTCCTGACGGCCACTCATGGTCTTGCCGAAGAAGTCGAAGTTGGCCTCGCGAATCTCATCGGTCAGGTAAGCGGAAGAGCTGCGGATGACACTCCAGAGCATCAGCGCCTTCAGGACCGAGGCGTTCTCGGCTGCCGAAAGCTTGTCGTAGGCTGCAAAGAATGCTGGCTGACCTACAATGAGTTCCTGCATATACTCGCTCTTGATGCCCTCGCCATTGGCCAAGGCCTCGAGAGGTATGTTGGGATAGTTTTCACAGAACTGCTTGAGAGTCATCTTGTTGTAGTTGGCCTGTGGGTCACGAAGCTCGGTGCGGCTCTTGGAAACAAAGGCAAGACTGGTTTCGTGCAGGAAGATGGCCTGTGCATACTGGACAGCATCGGCTGCAGAGAAACCATAGAGCTGGAACATCTTGGCAAGATATGCCTTGTAAGCCTCACGGATGGCCACAGTGGCGGCATCGTTGTTGAGGTAATAATCCTTGGCGCCAAGGGTGAGACCGCCCTGCGAGAGATTGTAGATGTTCTGAGTGACATTCTTCTCGTCGGCAGCGAAACCAGCACCATAGCTTACTCCGAGTCCCATCCAGGCATACTTGATCTGCAATTTCTGCAGGTCGGCCTTGGTTTGGGCAGCAGCTATCTCGTCGAGCAGAGGCTTTACGGGAGCTATGCCCTCCTTGTTGCGGCGGTCGACATCGATCGCCAACTTGTAGAAGTCGGACAGTTTCTGCTCGATACTTCCCTTCTTGTAGCTCTTTTTCTGGAGCTCACCCAAGATGCTGTTGATACGCTTGTTGTTGTTTTCCTGCAACTGGTCGAAGCTTCCATAGCGGCTGTAGGCTGCTGGCAAAGGATTGTTCTTCTGCCATCCGCCTGTGGCAAACTGATAGAAATCGTCGGCAGGCTTTGTCGTCTTGTCAAGATTGCTCATGACAAGTCCCGACTTGTTTTGTGCGTCTGCACCCATAGGCATGGCTGCTATCATCACCATCGGGATAATCATCTTCATGTTCATAATGTTATAATTATTTGGTTATTGTTGTTTTGTCTGGATTTTATTGCCCTGACACTTCTTCCAGCTCCTCGGAGAGGACGAGCCAGTTGTCGTTCTCCTCATCGAGTTTCTGCATCAGCGAGGTGTACTCTGTGACGAGCTCCATGTTGGTAGCATTCTCGGGCTTCATCAGCAAATCGTCAATCTCCTTCTTGCGTTTTTCCAAGGTGGCGATACGCTGCTCGCAGTCCTTCACCGCCTTCTCGGCCTTGCGAATCTTCTTCTGCTGTTCCTTATGCTCGGCGTAACTCTGCTTCTTCGACGACGCATTGTCTGTTGCGACAGGCGATGCGTCCTGCTGCTGTGGCTTGGCTGAAGAAGCGCCCATGGATGGCTCGCCCTTGGCAAGGGCTGCCTGGATGGTCTCGGCATTGTGGGCACGCAGATAGTCGTAGATGCCGCCCAGATGCTCGCGTACCTTTCCGCCACCAAACTCATACACCTTGTCTACCAGTCCATCGAGGAACTCACGGTCGTGGCTCACGATGATGGCTGTTCCGTCGAAGGCCTTGATGGCTTCCTTGAGAACATCCTTCGACTGCATGTCGAGATGGTTGGTTGGCTCATCGAGAATCAGGAGGTTGACAGGCTCGAGCAGCAACTTGATCATTGCCAGTCGGCTGCGCTCGCCGCCACTGAGCACCTTGACATACTTCTCGGAGGTCTCGCCGCCAAACATGAATGCTCCCAAGAGATCGTTCACCTTGAGGCGCATATCGCCCGTGGCCACATTGTCTATGGTCTGGAAGATGGTAAGGCGCTCGTCTAAGAGCTGTGCCTGGTTTTGTGCGAAATAGCCTATCTGCACATTGTGGCCTATCTTCAGCGTTCCTGTAAACGGAATCTCGCCCATGATACACTTCACAAGTGTGGACTTTCCCTCGCCATTCTTGCCGACGAAAGCCACTTTCTCACCGCGCTTGATGGTAAGGGTGACGTGGTCGAAAACTGTATGCGAGCCATAATCCTTGCGCACCTCGTCGCAGATAATGGGATAGTCGCCACTGCGAAGACAGGGTGGAAACTTGAGGTGCATCTGCTTGTTGTCGACCTCGTCGACCTCAATGGGCACGATCTTCTCCAACTGCTTGATGCGGCTCTGCACCTGCACGGCCTTGGTGGGCTTGTAGCGGAAACGCTCTATAAAGTCCTTGATATCGGCAATCTCCTTCTGCTGGTTCTCGTAGGCTCGCAACTGCTGTTCGCGGCGCTCTGCACGAAGTACCACATACTCGTCGTATTTCACACGATAGTCCTCTACCCTGCCGCAGGTTATCTCTAAGGTGCGGTTGGTCACATTGTTAATAAAGGCACGGTCGTGGCTGACCAGCACCACCGCCTTGGCACTCTGGGCAAGAAACTGCTCCAACCACTGTATACTCTCTATATCGAGATGGTTGGTAGGCTCGTCGAGAAGAAGCACATCGGGTTTCTGCAACAGTATCTTAGCCAACTCGATACGCATACGCCATCCACCAGAGAACTCACGGGTAGGACGGTCGAAGTCCTCGCGGGTGAAGCCCAGACCTGTAAGCGTGCGCTCTATCTCTGCCTCATAGTTCTCGCCGCCCATCATCATGTAGCGTTCATGCTCCTGGGTAAACTTCTCTACCAGTTGGGCATACGACTCGCTCTCATAGTCGGTACGGTCGGCCATCTCTTGCTGCATCTTGTCGAGACGTGCCTTCATCTCTGTGTTATGAGCAAAGGCCTTGCGGGTTTCCTCCTTCACGGTGGTGTCGTCCTGCAACTTCATCACCTGTGGCAGATAGCCTATCGTTGTCTCGTTGGGCACAGCCACAACGCCATCTGTTGGTTTCTGCATACCACAAAGTATCTTGAGCATCGTCGATTTACCTGCTCCGTTCTTGCCCACCAGGGCTATGCGGTCACGGTCGTTGATGACAAAGTTCACATCGTGGAAGAGAGGTTTTACGCCAAACTCGACTTTCAAGCCTTCTACTGAAATCATATTTTCTTATCTCGTTATTATTTTACCGTCACAAAACACTTATTTTCCAAAAAGGCAGCCCTTCATTCCAAGGGCTGCCTCTCTCTATAATATAAATAGGTGTAATTCCAATATAAGTAGCGCTTACTTGATGACGCCTTCCTCTACGAAGACCTCCTTCAGAATTTTCACACCGCGTTCTACCTGCTCCTTGGTATGAGTAGCCATGAGGGCGAAACGTACCAATGTGTCCTGAGGAGCACATGCTGGAGGGATGACTGGGTTGATGAATACGCCACGGTCGTAAGCCTTCTTGGTTACCTCGAAAGTCTTCATAGCATCGCGCACATAGAGAGGAATGATAGGACTCTCTGTCTCGCCAATCTCGAAACCTTCCTCACGGAAACGCTTCAGGGCGTAGTTGGTAACATCCCACAACTGCTCGAAGCGCTCTGGCTCGTTCTGAATGATGTGAAGAGCCTCCAAGGCTGCTGCTGTGGCTGCTGGAGTGTTGGATGCACTGAAGATATAAGTACGGCAAGAATGACGCAGGAAGTTGATGGTGTCCTTGTCTGATGCGATGAAACCACCGATAGACGCCAGACTCTTGGAGAATGTACCCATGATGAGGTCGACCTCGTCGGTAAGACCAAAGTGATCGCATACGCCACGTCCCTGCTTGCCAAACACACCCAGGCCATGAGCCTCGTCCACCATGATGGAGCAGTTGTACTTGTGCTTCAACTTGACAATCTCTGGCAAGTTGGCCAGGTCGCCCTCCATAGAGAAGACGCCATCGACAACGATCAGCTTGATAGCCTCATGAGGCAAGGTCTTGAGTACGCGCTCAAGGTCCTCCATATCATTGTGCTTATAGTGCAGCTGGGTTGCAAACGAAAGACGGCGGCCGTCTACGATACTGGCATGGTCGCGGTCGTCGCAGATGATATAGTCATTGCGGCCTACCACACAAGCCAACACGCCCTGGTTGACAGAGAAACCTGTAGAGAAGCACAGGGACTCATCCTTGTGCATGAACTCCGCCAACTCCTTCTCGAGCTGTACGTGAAGGTCGAGGGTTCCATTGAGGAAACGGCTTCCTGCACAACCAGAACCATACTTGTCGAGAGCAGCCTTGGCTGCATCGATAACACGCTGGTCGTTGGTCAAACCCTGATAAGCATTAGAACCGAACATCAAAATCTTATGTCCGTTGATGTCGGTAACTTCCGTCATCTGCTTACTGGTGATCTCACGGAAGTATGGGTACACACCGGCAGCCATATACTTCTGAGGTTCACGATAATTCTTGTATTTTTCTTGTAATTGTCCCATTATGAATAGGTGTACTTTTTATAATTTCTAAGTTTACAGGGTGCAAAGATACAAAAAAGAACTAATATATCGTGATTTTTTCCAAGAAAGTTGATTTTTAGTGTTTTTTTAGGGTCTAAAAAGGCGTTTTTATACTAATTTTATTACTTTTGCAACTGAATATTCATAAAATTCTGTCTAATTAGATGAAGAAGATCGTTTTTATCATGAATCCTATCTCGGGCACGGCAAGCAAAGCATCCATCCCCAACCTGATAGATAGCATTCTGGACAAGGACCGCTTTGAGTACGAGATAAGAACTACGGAAAGAGCCGGACACGCATCGGAAATTGCTTCCGAGGCGAAGGAGGCTCATGTTGACATTGTGGTGGCTGTGGGAGGTGACGGTACTGTCAACGAAGTGGCAAGAGCCATTGTACACTCCGACACAGCCCTGGGAATTCTGCCTTGTGGATCGGGCAACGGACTGGCTCGTCACCTCATGCTGCCCATGAACCTGAAAAAGAGTATTGAGATCATCAACCAATGCGAGATTCACGACCTCGACTATGGGGTCATCAACGGCTATCCTTTCTTCTGTACCTGCGGTATGGGATTTGACGCCTTCGTAAGCATGAAGTTTGCCGAAAGCGGCAAACGAGGACCCATCAGCTATGCTGAGAACATCCTGAGAGAAGGACTGAAGTATCAGCCTGAAACCTACACCCTTGAGGACGAGACGGGAACAAAGCAATACAAGGCCTTCCTCATCTCGTGTGCCAACGCATCGCAATATGGCAACAACGCCTATATCGCTCCACAGGCATCGATGAGCGACGGACTGATGGACGTGGTCATCATGGAACCTTTCGATGTACTGGAGGCTCCACAGGTAAGTTTCGATATGTTCAACAAGACGCTCGACAAGCACTCCAAGATTAAGTCGTTCAGATGCAAAAAGCTGCATATCACCCGCACCAAGCCTGGTGTCATCCATTATGACGGCGACCCGGTTATGACGGGTGCTGACATTGATGTGCACTTGGAGGAGAAAGGCATCAAGATTATCGTCAACCCATTTGCCGACAAGAATGCCCGGAAACCCAACGCCATACAGTCGGCCTTTGCCGATTTCTTCAATGGTCTCAATGCCGTGAGAAGCGACATCAGAGAGCAAGGAAGAAAGGTGGAGGCGCTGAGCAAACTCGTGCAGAGCAAACTGAACTTATGATGCTTGACGAAGGAGTTAAAGAGTTAAGAAGCTAAGGTGTTAAGGAGTTAAGACAAATGCCTTTAAGGGATTGTTTAATTTCAAGTCCACTTAAGCATTTGTCTTAGCTCCTCAGCGACCGCAGGGAGCGATAACTTCTTAACTTTCTTGCCCCCCTTGAAAACTCCTTTGAAAACTCCTTTAAAATCTACTTGATATAAAATTCTTCCGTTAACCGGGAATACCATTCCGAACGACTGCCATCCGGCAACTGGAGCACTTCTGTAGACTCCTCAAAGTTGCCCATACGGCTACGGGAGAAGGTAAGAAGAAGCCGTTTGGGAGCCTTGCGCTCCACAGTCTTCACCATACATTTACGAACAAGCGTAAAGCCCTTATAATAAGCCTCTTCCTCCACCCTGCCAAACACTTCTGTGGGTATAACAATCGACAGGAAACCATGTTCCGTAAGCAGACGTCTGGCTCCGGCAAAGAGGTCGGCAAAAGGCAGTGTGTCTGTATGCCGGGCAAGCGAGCGCTTGACATCAGGATTCTTCAGACTGTCGACAAAGAAAGGCGGATTGCTGACGATGGCATCGTAAGGCTGGGAAGACAGAAAATCCTGCAGCGGACAATGACTCACATGCACACTTCCGGCAAAAGGACTTGCCGCCACATTCTCGGCAGCCTGCCTGCAAGCCTCCTCGTCAATATCGATGGCATCGACTACTGACTGCGGAAAACGCTGGGCCATCATGAGTGCTACGAGACCTGTCCCCGTACCTATATCCAGCACCCTGCTGCCTCCCAAAGCCCATGCTCCCAAGAGTACGCCGTCTGTGCCAACCTTCATGCCGCACTTATCCTGCATGATTCCAAAATGTTTGAATTGAAAATCTGCCACCGTTTCTTGTTTTTATTCTGATTTACGCAACTTTCGCTTACCTCAGGAAAAACGCAAACAAGTCTGTTTTATTTTATCATTTTTACAAAAAAATGCCACGAATATATTAAAATATCTATACCAACCCCTCTGAATTCAATAAAAATGACTACCTTTGCACCCTAAAAAGAATTCTAAAAACGAATATGAACAGAAAACAAAATACACAATTTCAAATGATAGCCGATTTTGACGGCGATGCTTCTGTATTGGTGGCAGAAAGAGAATCAGGAGAATACCCTATTCTCTGCACACGCAATCTCGTCATCTTTCCTACCGTTCTGGCACCCATCATCGTGGGAAGACCCCAGAGCGTTCAGCTCGCCCAAAAGCTAATCGAAAATCCAGACAAGGTATTCTGTATCTTCTGCCAGAAAGATGAGGCTACAGAAAACCCCACATCTGGAAACCTCTATAAGACTGGTGTGTTTGCTAAACTCATAAAAACAGTTGAACTGCCAGGAGTAGAATCAGGTAACATAACCATCGTGGTACAGGCTCTTGGCAGATGCCGACTCGAACAGATTACATCAATAAGTCCTTACTACAAAGGACAGGTAACCAGTCTGCCAGAAAAGTGGCCCAACCTGGAAGACGTGCATTTTCAGACGCTGTTGGACACACTACATCAGGAAACAGCCAACTTCATACATGCCTGCGATGATATGCCCAATGAGGCTGAATATGCCCTCAACAACATATCCAACCCCATGATAGCAGCCAACTTCATCTGCAGCAACATGCCTTTCAGCATAGAGGACAAGATGGAGATGCTGGAGAAAGACAACCTCAGCGACCGTCTTTACATCGCTCTGAAAGCTGAGCACAAAGAGCTGCAGCTGCTGAGCATACAGTCGGACATCAAGCAGAAAACACGCTTCGACCTCGACGAACAGCAGAGAGAATACTTCCTGCAGCAGCAACTCAAGAACATACGCGAGGAACTGGGGGGAGACGAGAAGAATCCTGAGCGAAAAGAACTGACTGAAAAGGCCAAGAACAAGAAATGGAACGAGGCTACAGCCAAGGCGTTCAATAAGGAATTGAACAAGCTCGAAACCATCAACCCACAGAGCCCCGACTACTCTATCCTCGTCAACTACCTGCAGACCATGGTAGACCTACCTTGGAATGAATACACTCAGGACAACCTGAGCCTCAAGCATGCCAAGAAAGTTCTCGACAAAGCGCACTATGGCATGGAAAAGGTTAAGGAACGTATCTTGGAATACCTGGCTGTAAGATCGCTGCGAGGAGACCTGAAGAGCCCTATCCTCTGCCTCTATGGCCCTCCAGGAGTTGGCAAGACAAGTCTTGGAAAGAGCATCGCCGAGGCGATGGGCAGAAAATATGTGCGTATGTCATTGGGCGGTCTGCACGACGAGTCGGAGATACGAGGACACCGCCGTACCTATATAGGAGCCATGCCCGGACAAATCATCAAGAACATTCAGAAGGCTGGAAGCAGCAACCCTGTATTCATCCTCGACGAGATAGACAAGGTGACACAGAACACCATCAACGGAAACCCGGCATCGGCTCTGCTCGAAGTGCTCGACCCAGAACAGAACAATGCCTTCCACGACAATTATCTCGATACAGACTACGATTTGTCGAAGGTGCTCTTCATTGCTACTGCCAACGATATCAGCAGTATTCCACGTCCGTTGCTCGACCGTATGGAGCTCATCGAGGTGGGCGGATACATCATCGAGGAGAAGGTGGAGATAGCCAAGCGACACCTGGTGCCACGCGAACTGAAGAATACTGGTCTCGACAAGTATGAGCCCAAGATAAAGTTTACCAAAGCTGCCATCGAAGACCTGATAGACCACTATACACGCGAAAGCGGAGTGCGCCAACTCGAGAAAGCTATCAACAAGGCTTTGCGCAAGATGGCATACAAACTGGCATATACCGAAGAACTGGAGAAACCTACCATCACTCCTGCTGAGGTGGAAGAGCTGTTGGGCAAGCCTATCTTCACACGCGACATCTACCAGGGAAACCAATATGCTGGCGTGGTAACAGGACTGGCATGGACATCGGTAGGAGGAGAAATCCTCTTCATAGAAACCTCACTCAGCAAGAGCAAGGCTGCCAAACTCACCCTGACAGGAAACCTGGGCGACGTGATGAAGGAATCGGCGGTCATTGCGCTGGAATATGTCAAGGCGCACGCCGACCTCTTGGGCATAGACTATCGTATCTTCGAAAACTGGAACATCCATATCCATGTGCCCGAGGGAGCTACTCCTAAAGACGGTCCTTCTGCTGGTATCACCATCGCTACAAGTATCGCATCGGCCCTGACACAGCGCAAGGTGCGAAAGAACACAGCCATGACAGGAGAGATAACACTTCGTGGAAAAGTTCTCCCCGTAGGTGGCATCAAGGAGAAGATTCTGGCCGCCAAGCGAGCCGGCATTACCGATATCGTGATCTGTCAGGACAATAAGAAAGACATTGAGGAGATTCCTGAGATCTATCGCAAGGGAGTGGAATTCCACTATGTGGAGAATGTTGCCGATGTATGGCACTTCGCGCTCACCGACGAAAAGGTGGAACATCCCATCGATTTCACGATTCCCGAGGATGCGAAGAAAGGAGAGTGAGAAATCAATATAAACAAGAAGAATGAAATTCGAACTACAAGTAACAGATAAAGCCAGTGATGCACGCACAGGCATCATCACCACCGACCACGGACAGATAAAGACTCCTATCTTTATGCCTGTGGGAACTGTCGGATCAGTGAAAGGTGTGCACTTCGAGGAACTGCGCCAACAGGTTAAGGCACAGATCATCTTAGGCAACACCTACCACCTATACCTACGACCTGGACTCGAGGTCATCAAGGCCGCAGGCGGACTGCATGGCTTCAACGGATGGGACCGACCCATCCTGACAGACAGTGGCGGATTCCAGGTGTTCTCGCTTACAGGCATCCGAAAGTTGCGTGAGGAGGGGTGCGAGTTCCGCTCTCACATCGACGGAAGCAAGCACATCTTCACACCCGAGAACGTGATGGACACTGAGCGAATTATTGGTGCCGACATCATGATGGCGTTCGACGAGTGTCCTCCTGGACAAAGCGACTTCCAGTATGCCAAGAAGAGTCTCGAGATGACACAGCGTTGGCTCGACCGCTGTGTCAAGCGCTTCAACGAGACCGAACCGCTGTACGGATATCAGCAAAGCCTCTTCCCCATCGTGCAGGGCTGCACCTTCCCCGAACTGAGAAGAGAGGCGGCCAAATATGTGGCAGACAAGGGAGCCGACGGAAATGCTATCGGTGGACTTGCCGTAGGCGAGCCCACTGAGGTGATGTACGAAATGATAGAGGTGGTGAACGAAATCCTGCCCAAGGACAAGCCGCGCTATCTCATGGGTGTAGGTACACCACAGAACATACTCGAGGCCATAGAACGAGGAGTGGACATGTTCGACTGTGTGATGCCAACCCGCAACGGACGCAACGCCATGCTCTTCACCTACAACGGAACGATGAACATGCGCAACAAGAAATGGGAAATGGACTTCAGTCCCGTAGACCCTGACGGATGCGACATCGACCGTATCACAACCAAGGCTTACCTGCATCACCTCTTCAAGGCACAGGAACTCCTGGCCATGCAGATAGCAAGCATACACAACCTGGCCTTCTATCTGCGACTCGTCACCGATGCGCGACAGCACATTGAGCAGGGAGACTTCGTGCAATGGAAAAATTCGATCATCGACCAGCTGGGACAAAGAATATAAAGACCACAGGCTGGGAGAACAAACGCAAAGACCACAGACTGACTGGTCGAACAAAAAAAAGACCTATTAAAAGGTCAAAAACATAAAATGAAGACATTTCATCAATTAAGAAAACATCGCAGGCTCTATAAAGCCAAAAGATGGTTCGGACAACACTTTGCTGGGCTCATACACATCACACAATGGCTCGCAAAGAAGTTGGCCTTCCTGCGTATACTCAGGTTCCTGAACCCATTCAGGTATATCAAGCGCATGGACTGGTACATCATCAAGAAGTTTGTAGGCACATACTTCTTCTCTATCCTGCTGATTATCTCGGTGGCTATCGTGTTCGACGTAAACGACAACCTGCCTAAATTCACCGAGAATCATGCACCGCTGAGGGCTATCGTCTTTGACTATTACCTCAACTTCGTGCCTTACTTCGCCAACCTCTTCAGTGCGCTGTTTGTCTTCATTGCCGTCATCTTCTTTACATCTAAGATGGCTGGCAACTCTGAGATTATCGCCATCATGGCATCAGGCATCTCATTCAAGCGGCTGTTGCGCCCTTACATGATTACCTGCATCATGCTCTCGGCCATGTCGTATGCCCTCTCTGCCTATGTTATTCCCTATGGAACGGTGGTAAGACAGAATTTCGAAATCAAGTACAAGAAGAAGAGCAAGAACACATCGGCAGAAAACGTACAGTTGCAGGTGGACAGGGGCGTCATCGCGTATCTGCAGCACTACGACAACCAAAGCAAGAAAGGCTTCGGCTTCTGCCTTGACAAGTTCAAGGACAAGAAATTGGTAAGCCACCTCACCGCCATGGAGGTGCAGTACGACACCATCTCCGACTCCAAGTACCACTGGAAAATAAGAAACTGGAAGGTACGACAGCTCCAGGGACTGAAGGAGCACATCACCAGCGGAGCCGAGAAAGACACCATCATCATGATGGAACCCACCGACCTGGTATACTCCAAGGGACAGCAGGAAACATTTACCAGTCCTGCACTGAAGGATTATATCTCCAAACAGATCAACCGAGGTTCGGGCAATGTGGTGCAATACCAGGTGGAATATCACAAGCGAATTGCAGCCTCATTCGCCTCATTCATCCTTACCATAATAGGTGTGTCGCTCTCGTCGCGCAAGCGCAAAGGTGGAATGGGAACATCGCTCGGCATCGGACTGGCACTGAGTTTCAGCTACATCATGCTGCAAACCATCTCTGCCACATTCGCCATCCAGGACAACTTCCCGCCTATGCTGGCTGCCTGGATGCCCAACTTCCTCTTCGCCTTCGTGGCATACTTCTGCTACCGCAACGCACCGAGGTAAGTATTAATGATTAATGACAAAAAAAGAAAAAAGGAAAAAGAAAAATAAGAAATATGTATTTCGACGAATTAGATTTAAATGACAACGTTCTCGATGCGCTCTACGATATGCGTTTCGACACTTGCACCCCAGTACAGGAAAAGTGTATTCCAGAGATATTGAAAGGCAACGACGTAATGGGAGTTGCGCAAACCGGAACAGGCAAAACTGCTGCCTATCTGCTGCCAGTGCTCAGCAAACTCGACGACGGTGGTTATCCTTCAGATGCCATCAACTGTGTTATCATGTCGCCTACACGCGAGTTGGCACAACAGATAGACCAGGCCATGCAGGGCTTCGGATATTATCTGCAAGGCGTAAGCAGCGTGGCTGTATATGGAGGAAACGACGGAAACCGTTACGACCAGGAACTGAAAAGCCTGCGCATGGGTGCAGACGTGGTGATAGCTACACCAGGCCGACTCATCTCTCATATCAGCTTGGGTAATGTAGACCTCAGCAAGGTAAGCTTCTTTATTCTTGATGAGGCAGACCGCATGCTCGACATGGGATTCTCGGAGGATATCAAGACCATCGCAGCCAAATTGCCAAAAACTTGCCAGACCATTATGTTCTCTGCCACAATGCCCGAGAAAATAGAAGAACTGGCAAAGACTCTGCTCAAGAATCCTGTAGAGATCAAACTCGCAGTAAGCAAACCTGCCGAGAAGATACAGCAGAAAGCTTACGTATGCTACGAGACACAGAAGATGGACATCATCAAGGACATCTTCAAAGCTGGCGACCTGCAGCGAGTCATCATCTTCTGCGGAAGCAAGATGAAGGTAAAGCAAGTGGCAGGATCACTGCAGCGTAAACATATCAACTGTGGAGAGATGCACTCTGACCTGGACCAGGCTGAACGCGACAATATGATGTTCAAATTCAAGAGCGGACAAATCGATGTGCTCGTAGCTACCGACATCGTGGCACGAGGCATAGACATCGATGATATCGCATTGGTTATCAACTATGATGTGCCCCACGATACTGAAGACTATGTGCACCGTATCGGACGTACTGCACGTGCCGACCGCGACGGAGTGGCTATCACCTTTGTGAGCGAGGAAGATATCTTCTATTTCCAGCAGATAGAGAAGTTCTTGGAAAAAGAAGTGGAAAAAGTTGCTCTGCCCGAAGGATGCGGCGAAGGACCTGCATACACCAAGCAGAACAAGCCCAGAAAGGCAGGCAACAACAGCGCAAAGAGCAGACGACGCAAAGATCGTGAACAGACCGCACACAAACGCAAACCTGCCAATAAAACTGCCAACCGACCAGAAAAGGCTCAGCGTCGTACAGAAGACAACAACCCACAGGAAAACAGCAAGCAAGGCAACAACCAGCAAGACAACAACCAGCAAGGCAACAACCAGCCCAGGAACAAAGACAACAAGAAACAACAGGGCAACGCCAGACAACAGGGTAAGAACGCTCCTCGTACCAAGGATGGTCAGCAGCAGGGCAACAGCCAGCAGCAGAACAATGGTGGCAAACCTGAAAACGAGAATAAGCAAAATCGCAACAACCGACGTAAAGGCAATAATCGTCCTGCAAGCGATCAGACAGAAAACAAGTCACGCAACAGACAGGCACAGACTGACAACAAGCCAGGCAGCCAGGACAACAACGGCAAGCGTCGCAATGTACGCCCAGGCAGCAACGGCAGAGGAAGAGGTGTCAGCCAGAAGAAGACTTCTGAAAAATCAACCACACGTAAGGTTACACCTATCGTAAATCCTCAGAAGAAAGAAAATGTAGTCAAAAAATTCATCAAGCGCATTTTCGGCTTCAAAAAATAACAACTGCTCCAGTTTCTCGTCTACCTGAAGCAAGAAGAAACTGTAGTTGAAAACAAAAAGTATCTTAAGTTACATGCAGATGTTTCTTAAGATACTTTTTTTGTTTTAAGATGATCCTGCCAATTACTTTTTTAGCTGCACTTACCTCTATCAGTAACTACTTTGCACCCCTATAGCCATGAATAGTCAACTGTAAATAAGACTAATAATTAAGTAACTGAAGTTTCGCAAAGTGGTTCAAGTACAGGCTAAGGGCATCTGCCCCTTCTGGGCGTGTGGAACATATTTGCCAAAGTTGAGTAAGTCTACGCGAATTATAAATAAGTAATAACTTAGTTAACTCATATTATCAATAATACTTAGAGTAGTCAACTAAAATCGTTAAACCACAATCAAATCTATGTTCGATACTTTAGAACATAAGTTCGGTACTTTAGAACATAAGTTCGAAACTTTAGAACATAAGTTCGATAGTTTAGAACATAGATTTTTATAGGCTAAAAGGAACATTTATCTCAGTCATATTCATAGTTGACTACTTATGCTGAGTAATTACCACCATCAGTAACTACTCATGGCTGAAAAAACAGGGCTGTTTCCCTATGTATAATCGGGCTGTTTTCCCTATATATAATAAGGTGTACGCCCACAATTCTATAATAAAAGCCTCTTATAAACTGTTAAAAACTTACCTTTTTACACCTTTTCTTTATTTTTTCTGTCTTTTTGTTCTTTTTTTCAAACTTTTTCTTTAACTTTGCAATCGGAAATAACAAAATAGAAATTTTTAAACCCAATAAAAGATATAGATTATGAAAGCATCAGAAGTGATTGCGAATCTTCAGAGAAGATTCCCTAATGAGCCTGAATACATCCAGGCAGTTAGTCAGGTTCTCGGTACTATCGAGGAAGAGTACAACAAGCATCCTGAGTTTGAGAAGGCCAACCTCATTGAGCGCCTTTGCATTCCAGACCGCATTATCGAGTTCCGTGTTTCATGGGTAGACGACAAGGGTAATGTACAGACTAACATGGGTTACCGAATCCAGCACAACAATGTCATCGGTCCTTACAAGGGAGGTATTCGCTATCATAAGTCAGTAAACCTGAGCATCTTGAAGTTCCTGGCCTTCGAGCAGACATTCAAGAACTCTCTGACAACCCTTCCTATGGGTGGAGCCAAGGGTGGTTCTGATTTCTCACCACGCGGCAAGAGCAACAATGAGGTTATGCGTTTCTGCCAGGCTTTCATGACTGAACTTTATCGCCACATGGGCCCAGACGAGGACGTTCCTGCAGGTGATATTGGTGTAGGTGGCCGTGAGGTAGGCTATCTCTTCGGTATGTACAAGAAGTTGACTCACCAGTTCCAGGGTGTCTTGACTGGTAAGGGCCAGGAGTTTGGCGGTTCTCGTATCCGTCCTGAGGCAACAGGTTATGGTAATGTTTATTTCCTCTGTAACATGCTTGCCACCAAGAACATCGACATCAAGGGCAAAACTGTCTTGGTTTCTGGTTCTGGTAACGTGGCTCAGTACACTATGGAGAAGTTGCTTCAGTTGGGTGCAAAGCCTGTCACATGTTCCGACTCAGATGGTTACATCTACGATCCAGACGGTATCGACCGCGAGAAACTCGACTACATCATGGAACTGAAGAATGTAGAGCGTGGCCGTATCAAGGAATATGCCGAGAAATATGGCGTGAAGTATGTTGAAGGAGCTAAGCCTTGGTTCGAGAAGGCAGACATCGCTCTTCCTTCTGCTACTCAGAACGAAATCAACGAAGAGGCTGCAAAGGCATTGGTTGCCAACGGCGTATTCGCAGTGAGCGAGGGTGCCAACATGCCTACTACTCCTGAGGCCATCAAGGTATTCCAGGATGCCAAGATCCTCTATGCTCCTGGTAAGGCTGCCAATGCTGGTGGTGTAGCTGTATCAGGTCTTGAGATGAGTCAGAACTCTGAGCGTCTGAAGTGGAGCCGTGAGGAGGTTGATGCTAAACTTCACGAAATCATGAACGATATTCACGCCAACTGTGTGAAGTATGGTACCGAGGCAGACGGTTACGTAAACTACGTAAAGGGTGCCAACGTTGCAGGCTTCCTGAAGGTTGCCAAGGCTATGATGGCTCAGGGTATCGTATAATAAAATGACAGATATTTAATTAAACACATAAAAAAATCCTAACTTCTCTTCGTGAGAGGTTAGGATTTTTTTTTAAGCAACAACAAGACTATTGTCGTGGCTGATAAAACAACACAGCCTTGATGTAGGTTTCAAACTTCAGGTCGGCATGGCGCGCCAGCCGAAAGCGGATAATGGCTTTCAGTACTGCATATAGGCACAATGCCAACATCAGGCCGACAGCGATAGCCAAAACCGTAGTTCCCATCTTACCATAAATATAGGCACTGTCGGGAAAAGCCGAAAGAACGATAACAGGCAACAAAGTGATAATGCCACCCACCGTCAGCTTATTGCGACTGCTTCCTCCCATATCGAGAATAGCTTGCTTGTCAAAAAGATAATCATCCAGTTCCATACCCTCGATACCATAGTCTTCCATCTTGGGGAAGTCGGGATAATTGCCATACAACTTGATTTTGTTGGTCACTTTATGCTCAAAATCGTTGAGGATTTGCTTTTCTGGTTCTCTGATGTTCATGACTTTAAATAATTAAGTGGAGATTAAAAATAAATATATAAAAAGAAAGCAGTGCCCCTATAAGCCGAGTTCTGTTCCTGCAACAAAGTGCAGGTGCATGTCATTTATCTAATCCCTGAGTCACCCCAGGGCTTGAGCACTCTACCCTCCGCAGCTGCCATAAAAGACACTCGGGCGAGCAACCCTCTGTCTGCGGTATACATGAGCTTACAGCTCCCAGCCGACACAGCATGACAATCACCCGTCATCTGGTGGTCTCTTACACCACCTTCTCACCCTTACCCTGCTTTCATCTAAAGACTCAACAAGGCGGTTATTTTCTTCTGCCTACACCTACTGTCACCAATAGCTTCTATTTTCGGAAGTGGGATGCTCTGTGCTGCCCGGACTTTCCTCTCGTCTTACCATGAAGACCAGCGACACGCCGGGGCACTGCTTTCTGTATCTTACTAAAGTGCAAAGGTACAAAAAACTTTCGAAAAGTAAAGGACTTTTCTTACTTATTTTCTATACCTCAACCCTATAAGGATAACAAAAGACCTCTTATCAGTACACAAAAGGGGCTTTAGCAAGACTGTTTTGTTAATAGTTTTTTGCACATTACAAAATATTAATTCCATATTTACAACTATGCATATCAAGCAAAGTGTTGAATATTTGTAAATTTAGGCACATTCTTGTTTAAGAGCCGTTAATATGTTAATTTAGAATGTTAAAACGGGATAAAAATACATGTATAATTGACTGTTTCTCGTTTTTTGCACCTATATTTGCAACCGAAAAGAAAAGTTGGCAACACCAACAAAGCAAACATTAAAATTAACAACAAAAAATTATACATTATGAGAAAAGTAAGCAAATATGTTTTGGCTGTGCTCTGCATCAGCTCACTCGCATTCTCAGCAGGCGCATTCATGAAAGTCAATGCAGCCGCACCATCAGTGACTTCGGTCGCTCCTGGTCAACCAGTAGATTTAACCTATGCTGCCGAAAAGGCTCTGCCAGCAGTTGTCCATATCAAATATGTACAGAACTCAAAGGTACAGACAGTAGATGTTCAGAGCAATCCGTTTGGAGATTTCTTCGATCCATTCGGTTTCTTTGGCAACCCTGGCGGTGGTCAAGGCGGAACACGCAAACAGAAAGTGCAGACTCCCAAGAGAGAGGCTACAGGCTCTGGTGTCATCATCAGCAGCGACGGATATATCGTCACCAACAACCACGTGGTAGAAGGAGCTGACGAACTGACGGTAACACTCAACGACAACCGCGAATTCTCTGCACGCATCATTGGTACAGACAAAAGTACAGACCTTGCCCTGATAAAAGTCAACGCGAAAGACCTCCCTACTCTTCCTATTGCCAACAGCGACAACGTCAAGGTTGGCGAATGGGTCATTGCAGTAGGCAATCCTTTCGGTCTGAACAACACTGTCACAGCAGGTATCATCTCTGCAAAGGCTCGCTCGTTAGGTGCCAACGGTGTGGAGAGTTTCATACAGACTGATGCCGCCATCAATGCTGGAAACTCAGGCGGTGCACTGGTCAACACACAGGGCGAGCTGGTAGGTATCAACGCCATGCTCTACTCGCAGACAGGTTCATACGCAGGCTATGGTTTCGCCATTCCTACCTCTATAATGAATAAGGTAGTAGACGACCTGAAGAAATATGGCAGTGTACAGCGCGTGATGCTCAGCATTCAGGGAAGCGATGTACTCAACTACATCAACTCGCAGAAGGAAAATGGCAAAGAAGTAGATTTAGGCACCAATGAAGGTGTATATGTAACCAAAGTGGATGAGGACGGAAACGGAGCCGACGCAGGCTTGAAGGAAGGTGACATCATAACCAAGATAGACGGCAAGAAGGTGACCAAGATGGCTGAACTCCAGGAAGCCCTCAACAGCAAACGCCCTGGCGACAAACTCTCTATCACCTACTTACGCAACAAGAGGAGCTACACCAAGAGCATCACACTCAAAAATGCTCAAGGCAACACTTCGGTCATCAAGAGTGCCGATCTGGATGTATTGGGTGGAACCTTCCGTCCTGTGACAGAAGCACAAAAGAAGGAACTTGGCATCAAATATGGTCTGGAGGTATTGAAGGTTGGAGCTGGCGCACTCAAGGATGCTGGAATTTCGCGCGGACTTATTATCCAGCGTGTAAATGATACCAACATCACCACGCTCGATGACTTGCAGAAGATAGTAAAGAGTGCATCCACAAGCAAGGAGCCAGTACTCTACATTCAGGGTGTATGGCCTACAGGCAAGAAGTCATACTTCGCCGTGCCTCTTCAGAAAGACTAAGCAAAACAAAGTCAATTATTGAGGGGCAAGACCAAGCCTGAGAAATGATAATAAATAAGTAAAACAGTTCTATAAATAAAAAAATAGCAGATATTTTCTCAAATATCTGCTATTTTTTTTGCACATATCGACAAAAAAGCGTATTTTTGCATCTACGAACAAAAATAATGCTAACCATGAGACAACTGAAAATATCAAAGTCGATAACCAACAGAGAGAGTGCATCACTTGAAAAATACCTTCAAGAAATTGGGCACCAGGATCTTCTCACAGCAGATGAGGAGGTGGAACTGGCTCAACAAATCAGAAAGGGTGACCGCAAAGCACTTGAGAGATTGACGAAGGCCAACCTTAGATTTGTCGTTTCCGTCGCCAAGCAATATCAGAACAAGGGTCTGAGCTTACCCGACCTCATCAACGAGGGAAACCTCGGCTTGATAAAAGCAGCCGAAAGATATGACGAGACAAGAGGCTTCAAGTTTATCTCTTATGCTGTATGGTGGATTAGACAAAGCATTTTGCAGGCCATAGCAGAGCAAAGCCGCATCGTACGCCTCCCGCTCAACCAGGTGGGAAGTGTCAATCGTATCGCCCGCGAACTGAACAAGTTTGAGCAGGAAAACGAGCGCAAGCCCAGTGTGGAAGAAATGGCCGACCGCATAGACCTTCCCGAGGAAAAAATCGCAGAGGCGATGAAGATCAATACGCACCATGTAAGCATGGACGCACCTTTCGCCGACGGCGAGGACAACAGCCTGCTTGACTTCCTGCCCAACACCGACTCACCTTCTACCGACAACGTACTCGATCAGGAATCGCTACGAACAGAGATAGGAAGAGTGCTCGATGTTCTCAACGACAGAGAGCAGAAAGTGATAAAAGCTTTCTTTGGCATCGGCATGCAAGAAATGACCCTCGAGGAAATTGGAGACAAATACAACCTCACCCGCGAAAGAGTAAGACAGATTAAGGAGAAGGCAATTCGCAGGCTGAGATACAACACGAAAAGTAAAACGCTGAAGACCTACTTAGGCCAGTAAGCAATATCCATAACAGAAGAAACAGAAAATGAAACTTAGAAAATCAGTATTTGCAGCCATTGCTGCCACATTGCTTATCGCTGTCAGCATGCAGGCCAAAGACGAGATGAAGCGAATTTATATCTTTGGATTTGCATCATCGTTCAACGATTCTATCGTATGCTTCACCGATGTGCAGGCAGTAGACTCTGCCTGGCTCAACAGCAAGAACCACTTCCTGGTAAGCAGAGAAGATTACTCTTACCAGTTGCGCGACTATTTAGAGGGAGAAGGTTACAAACACCCCACCTGCATGGTAAGCTACAGCACAAACCTGAAAAAGCTGACCAAGAAATATAACAAAATGCGCAACAGCTATACCGCTCAACCCAAGAAATCCAAAAACAAAAGCGGTATGATAGAGGATGCAACACCAAAATATCAGGTAAAAATCATCGGTATGGACCGTTTCATATTCTCGGGTATTAAGCCCGACTATGAGGTCAACGAAGAGGTGGCTCAGAAGCCAGCCAAGAAGATTAAGGCAAAAGACGCACTGAAACAACAAAAGAAAAAGAAGCGTAATGCAAAATGAGAACTTCTTTAGCATAGCCGAACTCGACATCAAGATCAGCTTTGCCGAGTCACCATTCAACGGCATGCATCTTATCCCATCATTAGAACCCTTCAGAGAGAAAAATCTGAAGGGTGAACTTTTTTTTCAACTCTCGGTTGACGATACCCTTCGCCCCTACCCAAAGGAAAAACGCAAACGCATCAGAGCCTTTGATACTGGAAATGGAAACACCATCGTCGATAAACTCGACAATGGCGGATACCAGTATATCATCAAGGACATACAAGGTGCCAACTGCTGCCTGTTGCTGACCAATAAAGACTTCAGCGACTGCCAATGCGCACTGAACGGTAACTACAACATGCGAAAATTCGGACTCAACAATGCTCTGATGCTCATCTTTGCCTTTGCAGGAAGCAAGATAGAAACACTCTTGCTGCATGCATCACTTGTAAGGCAAAACGGATATGGCTATGCCTTCATTGCCAAGAGCGGAACGGGAAAGAGTACACAGGTGAGCATGTGGCTGCGCTATCTGTCGGGGTGCGACTTGATGAACGACGACAACCCTATCCTACGAATCATAGACGATACACCTTATATATATGGTAGTCCCTGGAGCGGAAAGACACCATGCTATCGCAACGTAAAAGCAAAACTCGGTGCCATCACCCGCATAGACCGCGCACAAAAGAACTATGTGGAAAAGCTATCACCAGCAGAAGCCTTTGCATCCATACTGCCATCTTGTTCTTCTATGAAATGGGATCTGGATATTTTCAACAATATCTGCAATACCATCAGCCATCTTGTTGAGCTGTCGGATATCTACACCTTGCACTGCCTTCCCAATCGCGAGGCTGCCATTGTATGCAACCAAGCCATCAGAAAAGCATAACCCCATTCTGTATAAGATTTTATATAATGAAAGAGCCTACATTACAAGTAACGGAAATACAGTTTCCTAATGCGCAGCTACTGCCCGAAATCATTAAGTTGCTTAATGAGGGACACACTGTCACCCTGCAGCTCAGGGGCTTTTCCATGCGTCCGTTCCTGGAAGACAAGCGCGACAAAGCCCTGCTTGCCAAACGCGAGATATACAATATCGGTGAGCCTGTATTGGCAGAAATCAGTCCTCGCCACTATGTACTGCATCGCATCATCAAAATTGAGGGCGAGGACGTCACACTGAAGGGCGACGGAAACCTCACAACAGAAAGTTGCAAGATGAAAGACATCAAGGCTATAGCTGTGGGATTCTACAGAAAAAGCCATCAAACACTCGACAGAATTGACGGCAGGAAATGGAGAATCTACTCTGCCATATGGACTGCCTTGTCGCCTTGCCGAAGGTATTTGCTGGCCTTTTATCGCAAGATATGGATTCCGATTTTCGGAATCATGTAATACAAGTAGTACAAGTGAAAGAGTTGAAAAGAATCTATTTTCTAAACTCCTTCACTTCTTCTTTTTATACGTTGAATTTACACCTTATTCTATTATCTCAGCCTGTTTCCATTGGTCTACCAACAGCCGAGCATCACGAGTGGCAGTTTCCTCATCCACCTCGTACATTTCTATCAACAAATCAACCAGGTCTTTCACCTCAAAGTCTTTTCCCTGAATGCTGTTCCACAAGTAAGCAGAACTTTCATTCATGCTGATGATATTGCTGAAATCAATATTCTCCTCGCCTTCTGCCACGAGAATGTTTTCCCCACAAACAGTACGAAGATTGAATCCGTTCTTAGCTTTCATACTCTAATCGTCTTTATTTCATATTGTCGTTAAACCAATTCACAATCTGGCGCAAGAGATGTCTGCGGCTGTTGCCTCCATATATGCTATGATTACGATTGGTATAATATATCTCTTTAAAGTCCTTGTCTGCCTGAACCAAAGCCTCGGCATACTCGAATGTATTCTGTGGATGAACATTATCATCAGCCATGCCATGACACATAAGCAAAGCTCCATGCAAGTTGTCAACACGCTCTATGGGATTGGTCAGATAGCCAGCGGCATTCTCCTGAGGTGTACGCATATAGCGCTCAGTATACACCGTGTCATAATAGCGCCAGTTGGTGGGAGGTGCCACAGAAACACCTGCCTTGAATACAGGACGGCCCTCACTCATACTCATCAGTGTGCAGAATCCACCAAAGCTCCAGCCCCAGATACCGATGCGGTTTTTATCTACGAAAGGAAGACCGCCTAAATAAAGAGCTGTCTCTACCTGATCTTTTGCCTCTAAGTCACCCAGTCTGAGATAAGTACATTTCTCAAAGGCTGCTCCTCTGCCTCCAGTGCCACGACCATCTACACAAACGACAATATATCCTTCCTGGGCCAGATAATAGTCGAAGGCTCCTCCATTACCCATACTTCCTGTACTCCATGCATCCTTTACCTGCTGGTTACCCGGACCAGAATACTGGAACTGTATAACGGGATATTTCTTGTTGGCATCAAAGTCTACAGGTTTCACCATCCATCCATCCAGTTTCACTCCCTCGGATGTGGTGAAAGAGAAAGGTTCACGCTTTCCCCAATTATACTGGGCAACCTTGTCGAGCAACTCCTTATTGTCCTCCAACACTCTTACCACCTTTCCACGATTGGTACGCGAGGTGAAGACATAAGGATGACTGTAACTGCTCCAAGTATTGAAGAAATAACGATAATCACCCGAGAATATGGCAGCATTGTTTCCACGTGCATCGGTAAGTCTTTCGGTCGTGCCGTTGGCATGTGCCACATAGACCTGTCTATCGTGCGGACTCAACATGCTTGACTGGAAATAGATATCACCCGTTTTCTCATTCATGCCATATACATCAGTCACCTCATAGTCACCCTTTTCTACCTGACGAATCAACTTCCCCTTAATGTCGTACAGATAAAGATGCATAAAGCCGTCGCGATCACTGGGCAGCAAGATGTACTTATTGCCTACACGAGTCCATTCCACCACTTCTTCCTTCACATACTTGGGCACACTCTCTTTTATCACCAGCTTCGCCTCACCCGTAAAAGGATTGAAAGAATAAAGATTCAGTTCGTCCTGATGTCTGTTCATCGTAAAGGCTATCATACTCTTGGCATCAGGAGCCTGCTTTACGCGAGGAATATAACCGTCCGAAGCCAAAGGTACATTCATGCGTACTGTCTTGCCGGCTTTCACATCATAACTCCAAAGGCTCACCACAGAGTTGTCCTGACCAGCCTTGGGATACTTATAGGAATATTCACCTGGATAATCGGCATACTGTTTCAAGGCAGGCTTCTGACCGCAGAACAACTGCAGGGAGTAAGTCTTCACCTTCGACTCATCATAACGAATCCAGCTGAGTGCAGTTCCGTCAGCATTCCAAGCAAAAGCCTTATTGAAACCAAACTCTTCTTCGTTCACCCAGTCAGGGATACCATTAATGATTTCATTGAACTTGCCGTCGTTTGTAACCTGTACCTCCTTCTTACCATCTGTGATAAAAAGATTGTTCTCTCTTACAAAAGCCACATGGCGAGAGTCTGGTGACCATGTAGCCACCTGCTGGTTCTCTCCATCCGACAACTTGAGCAAAGACTTGCTGGCAATGTCGTAAATGAAATACTCTGCTGTAAAAGAACGGCGATAAATACTCTTACGCTTGGTAAGAATGAGCATTCGCTTTCCGTCAGGACTCAGTTCGTAACCATCTACCGACTCAAAGGGAGCCTTGCATACTGCGGCATCAAACAAGACAGTCACCTGCTTGCCAGTCTTAAACGAATAACTCACGATTTGACTTCCATCGTTGCTGATAGAAGCATACAGGTCGGTGCCTTCTATCGGATTCACTCCACTGACATAAGAAGCTGTGAAACATCTCGAAGTAATATCCTCCAAGTCCAACTTCTCAGCTGCCTGTATAGATGACACCATCATAAAGGTTGCTATAAATATAATAAGTTTCTTCATAATCAGTCTTTGTGCAATGCCTTGATAGGCGAATCATCCTTGCACTCCAGCAACTGCCGTACGGTTATCTTTGGATTACGCTTCAGATAACTGCTGATGGTCTTTACATAACTTGTGGTAAAGACTTCCTTGTTCATCGCCTTATTCACCACCCACATGATTTTTCCCATGTGAAGGTCTCGGTCAAGCTGCGAACGATTATCAAAATCATCCATAGGATAAATGCTCAACAGATAGAAGGTAAGGCAATCCGGAACAATATAAGTTCGTGACATGGTAGCCCGTTGCTGGGCTGTATAAAACTTCTTGTATAGCGGATACTCGCTGCCCATATACTTGTCAAGCGAAATTCCTACAGAGTGTTCACCCACCACGATACTCTGGTCGAGCGCTCCTATCTGTGCATAGAAAGAAGGCTGCTGCAACTCTGGCATCCAGGCGTTCAGACGTTCAAACGATTCCTTCAACTGCTGGTTGATATCATCCATATTGGCATACTCAGCCTCAGCATCGGCAATAAGCGCCTGCAGAGTAGAGTCCTGATAGAACATCAGAAACCGATTGCTGATATTGGCATCAGTAATCGTGCCCAACTGAAGCATCTTCTCTATCAACGTACGTGTTTCTATCGGATAATCGGTATTCATCTGCTGCAAGGCAGAGAAATCTCCTGTTGTCAGATAACGACTTTCCAGACGATCATAGCGCTGTACGGAAAGTACAGCAGCCTCTGCTTCCTCATTCGGCTTAAACTTGAGTTCGCAAGCCGAACAAAGAAGAAGCGTCACCGCCATGAATGCCATATATTTAAAAATATTTTTCACTTTGTCGCTATCTATTAACATTACGTGTGCAAAAATACTAAAAAATGTGATAAAAACAAAGTGTTTTTACTAATATTTTTAAACAAAAAGAACAATAATGAACAATTTTGGTGTATTTTTGCTCATTATTGCCCTTTTGTGTAGTCATTATCGTATATTATAATACACTTGCACAGGTTCTTCGTTCAGTTTCTTCCAGTCTTTCAACCATCGATACCACTCTTTCTCACCCTTGAAGCCATAGGTCTCATTGGCGCTGGTATAAGCCAGCTTGTAACTCAGCTTGTTGCCTGAAGGACGAACCACCTGTGTGTAGCAGTCTTTATTGGCAGGCATCTCTTTCACCAGCGCAGCCTGCGGCACATAGATACCCAAGCCCACTGTCTCCAGTTTGTGCTTGCCGTCATCCTTGCCCGTTGGCCAGTCACTGCCATAGCAGCCTCTTAAGCCCTTGCCGTCAGTATATTCGCTGGAACCTTTCACATTGATCAATCCTGTGGCAAACTGATAATCCGACACATCTTTGTTAAAGAACACGTCGACATCAAAATCACGATGCCCCGCATAGATGGTATAACGCATGGTGGCATTGACAGGTTTGAGTCCTGGAGCTGGAGTCCAGCCATTGTCTACTACCTCAACAATGGCTCTTACAGGACCTTCAGAGATAACTCTCTGTTCTTGGTACATTACATTGGTCAGCAATACTTGGTTCTCTCCATCCCAGCCACGGAGGGCACCCAAGCCATAGGTATTGCCCACCCACAGGCAGTCATCACCCGAGCCACCCTTCACCTGTTCCTCAGAAGGATAGAACTGCGTATCACGAATCACCAGTCCCTTGTTCACCTTACCATATAGGTCGATAGTCTGTCGATGGTCGAAGTACACACGCATGGCTATCAATTCGCTTTCAAAACAGACACCATGGGAGTGGACATAATGGTAAGGATCCTTGGTCTTCTTGTCAAATGAGATACTGCGCATATAGATATCCTGCGCATTTTTAGCCAGTTTTTTATTTCGGCTTGGCAATACCAGTTCGGCAAAGGTACGGGCAGGATAGGCAGTCTGGTCACCTTCCTGCAATAACTGCACGCTTACCTCCTTGGTTTCCTTCTTGTCAAGGTCGACAAGAAAGCATAACTCATCGTTCACACAGTCACGGTCGATGTCATCCAACTGCGAAGGCACCTCCTTGCCGTCTACTGTTACTACAGCCTTTTTGACATCTCCCCACTGACGGATATCAATAACCACAGGCACATCCTTACGTGCCTCTTTTGAAGGATTGGTCACCGTCACATGGACCGGTGCCTGAGCTTGCGCTCCTAAACAAAGAAACGCAGCCAGCAACATGAATAGTTTTTTCTTCATCTTAGATTTTATTTTGTAGTTTGTTTATCGTTTTTCGAAAGTTAAGCCACAGGAATGTCAGAAGCTCAATTTCGAGAAGACTTTTTTCCCCTTGGCATAGTACTGCCACAATATCGAGCCTTCATACACTTGCGGGACAACACCTTCAACCCTACCCGACTGTATTCGCTGGCGGTCTTCATCAAAATCCTTACGCCAGACTTTGAAAGCCCTTCGCGCCTTGAATATAGCTTTGAAGTCGCCCAAGTTTCTTTTCAGAATCAACATCTCGAATGCAGCCAGATAGTCCAGAAACCATCTAATGAACATCACATGCTGCAGATCCCTGTCATCCAGATTCTTGTAAAGCATAGTCAGATTGTTTCTGAAATTAAGGAATGTCTTCATAGGATTGCTTTTTGGCAACGTACCACCACCGACATGATATACTTCACTCTCTGGTATGCAGTATATCTTGCGCCCCATCAGACGCAGGCGCCAGCACAAATCTATCTCTTCATTGTGTGCGAAGAAACGACCGTCAAGCGCTCCGGCATCCCAATAGTCCTTGGCACGTATCATCATGCAGGCACCTGTAGCCCACAACACTTCCTGCTGGTAATCATACTGTCCGTTGTCCCTCTCCACAGTCTCAAAGATACGCCCCCTGCAGAAAGGATAACCATATTTGTCCAAAAATCCACCACAGGCACCAGCATATTCAAAGCTGTCCTTATCGTATTCTGCCAACAGTTTAGGCTGACAGGCTGCCACCTGCGGATGACTGTCCATAAACTCGATGAGCGGAGTTAGCCAATGATGTGTCACTTCCACATCGCTGTTCAACAGTACATAATACTCAGCCTCTATCTGCTTCAGGGCCTGATTGTAACCTTCCGCAAAACCAAAGTTCTGCTCCAGAACTATAGTCTTCACCTGTGGATACTGTGTCTCCAACAGATGCATAGAGCCATCGGTGGAACTATTGTCAGCCACCCATACCTCTGCATCCTGTCTGGAATACTCCACAACGCCAGAAAGATATTTTGCCAACATCTTCTGTCCGTTCCAATTCAATATAACGATTGCTACCTTTGCCATATCAACCGACAAAGATACAAATTATTAAGCACAAACAGCTTATCTGTGCCGAATAATTAAGTTTTTATAATGATAAACGTTCGCCTATGCGCACCTTTTCTCGTCATGGCAGAGGGAAAGCAAGCTTTACTCTGCTCATTTGACTTAACGAAAACGTTCCATTTCCTGCTTCAATCTGTTATTGAGCAAGTTGGTAAACTCATAGTTCTTCAGTCCCCACTTGGGAGCTATCAGCAGTTCTGCTGGCGACTGACTCACAAAACGTTCGAGCACCAGATCTTTTCTTAGAAGCTTAATATACCCCACTATGACTTCTATATACTCTTCTACCGTATATACATGGAAAGGATGCTCTGCATACTGTTGAGCAAGACGGGTGCCCTTGATAACCTGCATCTGATGTATTTTCAGTATGTCAAGAGGCAACGAAGATATAATAGGAGCTTGACGCAGACTCTCCTCAGCATCCTCGCCGGGAAGACCGATAATAATATGTCCTCCTGTCAATATTCCCCGGACATGCGTCTGCTCCACCGCCTTTCTGCTGCAGGCAAAGTCATGACCGCGATTAATTCGCAAGAGAGTTTCATCATTGGCAGTTTCTATGCCATACTCCACCAGTACAAAGGTGCGTTTGTTCAGCTCTGCCAAGTAATCCAGCAACTCCTCGCTCACGCAGTCTGGACGCGTCCCGATGACTATTCCCACTATATCCTCTACCCGAAGTGCTTCCTCATACATTCTGCGAAGCTCTTCTAACGAGGCATAAGTGTTGGTATAAGCTTGGAAGTAAGCCAGATACTTCATATCAGGATATTTCCTGCCAAAGAAGCGCTTGCCTTCTTCCAACTGTTCGGTGATTGTCTTTTTGCGATTGCAGTAGCTTGGGTTGAAAGTCCGGTTGTCACAATAGGTACAACCGCCACTGGATATTTTCCCGTCCCTGTTAGGACAGGAAAACCCAGCGTCTATAGATATCTTTTGCACTCTGAAGGGAAACTGAGTACGTATCCAGGAGCCAAAGTCGTTGTAATAGTTCATCGCTAAAGGATCTCAGCCTTAAGGGCTGTCTTATCATAATTAAAATCTCCCAGACGAACCTTGATAAGCTGGTTGTCATACTCTTCCTTTGCCAAAGCCGGCGACAGTTCCACACGTACATAGTTCTTGGTAAAGCCATGCATGGCCTTGCCACGTGGCGCTTTCTCAAAGAGTACCTCTGCCTCCGTTCCTATATACTGGGCATAAAAAGCCTGGGTTTTCTCTTCACTCAGTTCGAGCAGACGCTTAGAGCGCAACTTTTTCTCCTTGTCGCTTACCACATAAGGGATACGCAGAGCTGCAGTACCTGGTCGTTCCGAATATGGGAACACATGAAGCTGTGTGACAGGCAGACTCTTCAAGAATTCATAGCATTCCTCAAAACACTCTGGAGTCTCACCACGACAGCCCACCATCACATCCACACCAATAAAGGCATCGGGCATCTTCTCCTTGATAAGGTTTACCTTATGGGCAAAGAGAGCCTTGTCGTAACGGCGGTGCATCAGCTTCAGCACCTCGTCGCTACCGCTCTGCAAGGGGATATGAAAGTGCGGCATGAAGGCACGGCTCTCAGCACAATAAGCTATCAAGTCGTCGTCACACAAGTCTGGTTCCAGACTTGATATACGATAACGCTGAATACCAGTCACCTGGTCGAGCGCCTTTACCAAGTCAAGAAAACACTCATGGGTAGTCTGTCCGAAGTCACCAATATTGACACCAGTAATCACGATTTCCTTTCCTCCTTCGCTTGCAGCCTGCCCAGCCTGCTCAACCAACGAAGCAATACTTGGGTTGCGCGAGTTGCCTCGTGCAAAAGGAATGGTACAGTAGGTACAATAATAGTTACAGCCGTCCTGCACCTTCAGAAAATAGCGTGTACGGTTACCACGCGAACAGGAAGGCTGAAAAGTCTTGATGTCCTTGGTCTTCACGCTGTGATGTTCATGCAGCGCATTCACACCAACTTCTTCCAGTCCTGACTCAAAAGCGAACTTCTGTGCCCAGGCATCGCTGAGATACTGCAACAGATGCGCCTTCTCATTGGCACCCAATACCAGGTCAACACCTTCTATCTTACTTACATTCTCCGATTCAAGCTGCGCATAGCAACCCGTAACAATAACAAAAGCGCCAGGATTCTGTCGCACCATACGGTGTATAGCCTGACGGCATTTATGATCGGCAACTTCTGTCACCGAGCAGGTATTGATCAAACAGATGTCTGCACGCTCTCCCTTTTGGGCAGTTATCACGCCCATGTCTTCGAGCATTTTTCCAAAAGTAGAGGTTTCCGAAAAGTTAAGTTTACAACCTAAAGTATAATAAGCAGCCTTTTTGCCTTGAAATGCACTTGTGTCTATCATAAAAAAAGTTTGGTGTATATAAACGAAAAAGCCGCCAGACCATAGGTCCAGCGGTGTTTCTCTCATTTTTCGTTCGTTAAGTATACTAATACTTAATTACTTTGCAACTGAATCAGTAGCAGCTGAGTCAACAGTAGCTACAGTATCAGCTGAATCAACAGATGTTGTATCAACTGAATCTGCAGAGTTTGCATTTGACTTTGTGTTACCATCGCAAGATGCGAAAGAGATAGCTGCAATAGCTACGAACATCAAAACTAATTTCTTCATTTTCTTTGCTTTTTAAATCTGTAAAACAATCATTTGTTTATTAAAACGATGCAAAGGTAAGTATTTTTTTAATACGTTGTTCTTTTTTTTGTGACTTTTTTTAGGGCCTTTTTGTAACTATTTTGTAAACCACTAACAATCAGTAACTTACAAACTGCTAACAAAAGTTAAAGTTTTTCACGTGCTCGGCAGCAGCCTTTTTTTAACACTTTTAGCGCTTTTTCCTTGCATCTTCCTTACAGTTCAATTACCTGTCCATCATAACCAAACTGGAAACCTTTCGGCAGCCGTTTGTTGGCAGCATCATGTAAGCCTATATCATGCGTCATGTGGGTAAAGTACACTTTTTCGACTCCTATCCTTATCGCAAAGCGGATGGCATCGTCCACCAGTTGATGACTGTGATGCGGTTTGTCGAATCTCAAGGCATTGACAACGAGCACTTCCAAGCCTTTCAGGTAAGGCAGTTCCTCGTCAGGTATAGTTTTCATATCCGTGATATAAGCAAACTTGCCAAAACGAAATCCGAGGATAGGCATTTTGTCGTGCATCACTTTGACAGGCATCCATTCTATATCACCTATTTTATATATATGATGGGGCTCAATGGTATGCAACTGCAGTTTGGGAGCACCAGGATACAGTTCTTTAGAAGAGGCAGGAAAACAATATGGCATAGTAACAGGCAACGATTTCGTCACACCCTTGTCACCATAGATATTGATATCACCATATTTGCAGAAAGGACGCAGGTCGTCTATCCCCCCTACATGGTCATAGTGTTTATGGGTAATCAGCAACCCATCTATTTTTCTGAAAGGCACTCTGAGCATCTGCTGCCTGATATCCGGACCGGCATCTATCAGCAGCCGGGTGCTCTCTGTCTCTATCATGGCAGCGCTCCGCAGCCTCTTGTCCTTAGGATCAGTACTGCGACACACGTCACACTCACAGCCCAAAGCAGGCACCCCACCCGAGGTACCCGTTCCTAACAGTGTTACCTTCAACATATCTTATTTGTGTATTCTTCAGAATATATTCACTTCGGGATAGATGTCTATACCGAACTTGTTCTTCACATCCTTTTGTACCGTACGACAAAGCGTCACCACTTCCGCTCCCGTAGCTCCGCCACGGTTTACCAACACCAGTGCCTGTTTGTCGTGCACTCCGGCACGTCCAAGGCTCTTACCTTTCCAGCCACACTGGTCAATCATCCATCCTGCCGGTATCTTCTCATGCTCGGCATCTATGGTGTAATGAGGCATTCCCGGATACAGGGCAGCCAACTCGTCATACTTACCCTTGCCTACAATAGGATTCATAAAGAAACTGCCGGCATTGCCCTGCACATCAGGATCGGGCAGTTTGGCTCGGCGTATTTCTATGATCACCTGGCGCAACTCTTCAGCTGTAGGTTTTTCTATACCTTTGGCTGCCAAAGCGGAATTGATATTGCCATATTCGAGCGAAGGAACGAAAGTACGCGAAAGCTCATATACCACGTGCGTAATAAGATACTTGTTGTGCCACTCGTGCTTGAATCTACTCTGTCGGTAACCATATCCGCAGTCTTCGTTCGACAGCCACACCACTTTTCCTGTTGCTACCTCCACCGCTTCCACCTTATATATAATATCCTTGGCCTCTGCTCCGTAGGCACCAATATTCTGTACAGCACTGGCACCCACCTCACCTGGAATAAGCGAAAGATTCTCTGCTCCATGGTATCCATGCTTGACGGCATAAGCCACCACATCATCAAACACCTCACCGCTGCCACATTCCAAGAACACCTTGTCGCCCTCTTCGGCTACAACACGAACACCAAGAATGGCTGAGTGAAGCACGGTGCCAGGATAATCCTGCGTAAGCAACAGGTTGCTGCCACCGCCCAAAAGAAGCAAGGGCTCATCAGTCTCACCCAAGGAGGCGACTATCTGCTGAGCCTCTTCAACAGAGGTATACTCCACAAATCGACGGCAACAGGCATCAATACCAAATGTGTTGTGCCCCAACAAGCTGTAATTTCTTATATCTTTCATTTCTATATACCTTATTATATATAAGAGGTGTATTCTCTACTACATATTCAGCTTCATCAGCAACCACTTGCCCTTCACACGACGGAAAGTAAGCTGAGTTTCCATTCCATTGGCAATACCTCTGATAACAAATATCTTCTGGCTGCTCTCCGTATATTTCTGTCCGTAAATGATGTTGTATATCATCCCGTTAGGCAACTTGGGAGCAAAGGCAGGCCATGTTTCCGGTTCGATATCACCCGTCATCGTACTGAAATCATCATCAGGATCAGGACCAACAAACTTCACAGGATTGTGCAGATGCTGCGACAGGAAGGTGGAATCCGAAGCAAAAGATCCATAAAACTTCAGGAAGCTGGCATTCATATTGGCATACATCGGCTTGTAATTAATCGAAGTCATCATCCATTGACCATTGATACGATTGAACAGGAACTGTTGCACCGTCTTCGATCTGAAGAACACTTTCTCTACCACCACATGATCGATAGTTGTGTCCTTTACAAGATTCATCTGACGCTGGTTGTCAAATATCAGCGTATAGTAATCCTGTCGCATAAAGAAATGCTCCATTCTCCAATGACGCTTGTCAATGGTCTTCACCACCTTGTCGTGTCTGTAGACAGGCAGAGGAAAGTGTACACGTTTCAACTGAAGCTTTCGGTTGGCGGCAAAATTAAAGATAAAGTCATCAAACAACTCATCAGCCGCCTTGGGCATAGGAGTTTCCTCTATCAGAGCCTCAGTAGAGTCCATAGCCTGTGTGTCTGCCACTAAGGTGTCAGTATTTGCGGAATCTGCAACAGCAGCCGGTTTTTTGTCAGAACACCCTGTTGCAGAAAATCCAATGATGGTCAGTGCCGCCATGAAGACGGCAATAAAAGAAAGTTTTTTCATAAACCAACCTGTTTTTCTCAAATTTTTGCATGCAAAAGTACACATTTCTTTTGAGATATTTCATATTTCAACCGAAAAATGTTATCTTTGCACACAAATTAGACTTAATTAAGTTAGAAATATGTTATTAGAGAAAATAGAAGGACTCTTGAAGGAAGTCAGCGCACTGACAGCAAAGAATGCCGAAGAGGTGGAGCAGCTTCGCATCAAGTACCTAAGCAAGAAGGGCGAAATCAATGCCCTTATGGCAGACTTCCGTACAGTGGCTGCCGATCAGAAAAAGGCTATTGGCGTTAAGATCAACGAGTTGAAGCAGGTTGCCCAAAACAAGATCAACGGTTTGAAGGAGCAGCTCGAAGAGGCTGAAGCCTCAAGCGACGACATCGACTTGACCCGTACAGCCTACCCTGTAGCATTGGGAACCCGCCATCCTCTTACGATTGTCAAGAATCAAATCATAGACATCTTCTCTCGTATGGGCTTCACGCTCTATCACGGACCTGAGGTTGACGACGACAAGCACGTGTTCACCATGCTTAACTTTGCAGCCGACCATCCTGCCCGCGATATGCAAGACACCTTCTTCATCGAGCAGAGCGATCCCAATGATGTCACCAAGAACATCCTCCTGCGCAGCCATACCTCTGGCGACGAGGCTCATTATATGGAAACTCACGAGCCTCCTATCCGTGTACTTTGCCCAGGTCGAGTATATCGCAACGAGGCCATCAGCGCCCGTGCCCACTGCTTCTTCCATCAGGTAGAAGGCTTGTATGTTGACAAGAATGTAAGTTTTACCGACTTGAAGCAGGTGCTTCTTACCTTTGCCCGCGAAATGTTCGGTGCAGACACCAAGATACGTTTGCGTCCAAGTTACTTCCCTTTCACCGAGCCAAGTGCCGAGATGGACATCTCATGCAACATCTGTGGCGGTAAGGGATGCAACTTCTGCAAGCATACCGGTTGGGTAGAGATTTTAGGATGCGGTATGGTAGATCCTCACGACCTTGATGCATGCGGCATTGACAGCAATGTCTATACCGGCTATGCCTTCGGCATGGGTGTGGAACGCATCACCAACCTGAAATATCGCGTCAGCGACCTTCGTCTCTTCTCAGAGAACGATACCCGCTTCCTCCGCGAATTTGAATCTGCAAAATAACAACAAACCATATCCACTCAATAGCCTCGGCAATCCCGAGGCTATTTTATTTATCCCCCTCCCTCATCACTATCAACACTTTTCTCGAGTGAAAAGATACACTCTTCCGAGAATCAAACTTTTTCGATGGCAACTCGCCGCTGTCTTCAGGCAACTGTATAAGCAACAACAGCAAGGGAAATTCATGAATAAATATTCAGGAATACGATTAGCTTAGTTGAGTTGAAAAAATTACCCAGTTGGGAAAAATTATTTTTCCAGTTGGCCGACGACTTTTTCATAGTTATATAATTATTTTTTAGCAATTATCGCATAATTATACTGTATAAGTATACACATACACAGCTGACTTAGAATGCCCTTTCATCTATTTGTATTTAATGAAAGAACAAAAAAAAAGGTTTGTCTCACGACAAACCAAATTTCCGAAACGTCGCATAAGCCCACCTTTTCTCGTCATGCCAGAGTGAAAGTAAGCTTTACTCTGCTCATTTGACTTTACGAAAAACGTTCCTATATTATATCAAAAACCTAATTTATTATATTACCTTTAAAAAACACTGCTAAAAACTATTCGAATGTACTTATCCTGACATCTGGTATTATTTTCATTTGCTGGTACAAAATTATAGTAAATACCAGAAAATGATCCAAAAGACCAAAGATTTTTCCCCTTTTTGCCATGCAAACGATTGCATTTTGCAACGCACCTAACTTTCGCAGGGTTCAATAATGTATTGAACCCAACGAAAGATCTACACCTTATTATATATATAGCGCACGAATCACAATACTATTCTGTCTACACAGCAGAAAAAACGATCTGCACAGAATAATAGTTTACGTTACAAGTCGGAAAGATGGCGCTCTACGGGAATGCCACGGTTCTTGTCCTCATTATCTTTATTGATGTCAATCCAGTTTCGCAGAATATCCATGGCGGTGCGGGTAGCATGACGAAGACTGTCTCCGTCTCTCAACCTTCCTACAATGATGCTCGAAAAAATATCACCCGTACCAGGAAACTGTACCGGTATTTCCTCGTAAGGAAGCAGAAAATGCTCATTGTTAAAGTGATTGTAGCCCACCACGGCATGTTGCTGGTCGACAATGCAAGTAGTGATGAGAACCGACTGCGAGCCAAATGCCCGCAACTTGTCGACAAGGACATAAGCCTCAGCTTCGGTCATTCCCTCCTCCTTATAAGGCACATCTGCCAAAAGACAGGCCTCGGTATAGTTGGGAAAACAAAGATGAGCCACACCCAGCATTTCCCGCATGCACCGCACGGTACCCTCGTTGGCTCCAGAATAAAGGCGACCATAGTCGCCCATCACTGGGTCCACAAATATCTCCGTCCCCTGCTCTGCCTGTTCACGACAGTAATGCGCCACCATCTTGGCTTGCTCCTCAGAGGCAAGGAAGCCTGTGGTGATGGCATCAAAATGAATTCCCAACTCGTCCCACTTCTGCATGGCGTCCTTCATATACGAAGTACTTTCCATTACGGCATACTTGCCATAAGGAAAGGTGTTGCTGATCAACATGGTGGGCAGATTGAACACATCGTGACCCATATAGGAAAGGATGGGCATCTGCACAGCTGCCGACACCTTGCCATAACCACACATATCGCTAATAATCAGAATATTGCTTTTTGCTTTCATCGTATATGTATGCTGATTAATAGCTGGCTGTACACTTGATACCCAACGCCTCCACACGTGCCTTGATGGCATCGAGTTCTTCGTGAGTAGCCTTTGCCAAAAGCTTGTCGGGAGTTTCACGGTCAATGGTGTAGACCATTACCTTTTCTGGCTGGATGTCCTTGACTGCCTCCAACCAGGGTGCCACATAGTGCTCGCTCACATTGTCGGTTCCGTCGCCATGCATAAACATGGTCTGGATAATAACATGTCCATCAAACATCTTGAGATAACGGATGACATCCTCCACATCGTAAGCAGGCTGCTGCGGACAGTCCACCTTGCGGATATAGTCCATATCCACGGTATCGAGCTTCAGGATGTTGTTCTCCACCAACATAAGAGCCTCCCGCACCTCAGGCTTATAGATATAGGTGGCATTGCTCAGTACCGACACCTGCACCTTGGGAAAATACTTGTCGCGCAGCGCTATGGTATCCTTGATGATGCCCAGGAAATCGGGATGCCCTGTAGGTTCACCATTACCAGCAAAGGTCATGTCGTCGAGGGGTTCGTTGTTGGCCTTGCGCTGTGCCAGTACCTGCTCAAGGGCTGTGCGTACTTCCTCACGTGTGGGGCGCTTCTTGTGAGGACGGAAGTCGGCATTGAAGCCACACTCGCAATACAGACAGTCGAAAGAACATACCTTGCCGTCGGAAGGCATGAGGTTGATGCCCAACGATACTCCTAAACGACGGGAGTTGACGGGACCAAATATAGGTGACGGATAAATAATTGTTGACATAATAATAACGAATTTCTTAATGTTGTAATACCTATTCTGAAATCTGGCTGCAAAATTACGAAAAAAATACGAGACACGCATCATAATAAAAAGTCTTTTTCTGCGTTTTATGAATAATGAAACGTTTCTTTCTAATATTCACGATAATGACAGCCGCCGCCATACAGGCTGTGGCTCAAAGTTTTACGCTCCGGGGAAGAGTGACCGACCAGGACATGAACCCCGTGGAACTGGCTACTGTGTCGGTAGCCAAGCAAGGCAAGATAGCCTTCACATCACTCAAGGGTGAATTCTCCATGCAACTCATGTCGGCAGACAGTGTGGTGGTGAAGTTCTCGATGATAGGCTATAAGACAAAGACCCGTGTGCTGCGACGTCCAAGGGGAAAACAGACCCTGCAGATAGTGCTGCATACCGAAGATAATATGATAGACGAGGTGCAGGTGACCGGCGAGAAGATTCAGACCAGTCAGACCCAGGAACTGAAGACCAAAGATGCCAAGATGGCACCTTCTGCCAGTGGCAATGCCGTGGAGAACCTCATCCAGCAACAGGCAGGTGTGAGCACCCACAGCGAACTGTCATCACAATACAATGTGCGAGGCGGTGCCTTCGACGAGAACTCTGTATATATTAATAATGTGGAAGTGTTCCGTCCGTTCCTGGTACGAAGCGGACAGCAAGAGGGTCTTTCGGTCATCAACCCCTATATGGTAGACAAGATAGGCTTCTCTACAGGAGGCTATGCTGCCAAATATGGAGACAAGATGAGCTCGGCCCTCGATATCACCTACAAGACCCTGAAGCCCAAGGCAGGCAAGAAACAGATTGTAGAAGGAAGCCTGGCTGCCAGTATGCTGGGCGCTGATGCCTATATAGGATTGGGAACCAAGAAACTGTCGTGGCTCAACAGCGTGAGATACAAGACCAACTCATACCTGCTCGGATCGATGGAAACCAAGGGTGAGTACAAGCCCAAATACCTCGACTACCAGACCTATCTGAGTTATACTCCCAACAAGAGATGGAAACTCGACCTCATAGGCTACATATCCGACAACCATTACGACTTTGAGCCCGAAAACAGAGAGACCACCTTTGGAACGATGGAGAATGTGAAGAGTTTCAAGGTGTATTTTGACGGACACGAGAAAGACCGCTTCATCACCTACTTCGGAACTCTTGGCATCACGCGCAACTTCGGTACGAAGACCAACCTGTCGCTGATAGGAAGTGCCTTCTATACCAAGGAACAGGAGAAATACGACATTCAGAGCCAGTACTGGCTCGACCAGACCGAGACGAGTGAGAACCTGGGTGTTGGCACCTACTTTGAGCATGCACGCAACTATCTGACAGCCCGTGTACTGAGTGCCAAGCTGATGTTCAGACACAAGGCGCAGCACCACGAGATGGAAGCAGCCTTCACCTATAAGAAAGAACACATATCGGAGAACTCTGTGGAATACGAAATGCGCGACAGCGCCGGCTACAGCGTGCCACATACAGGAAAAGACCTGATGATGATCTACTCGCTCAAAGCCCGCAACACCCTCGACGCCCACCGCATAGAGGCATATCTGCAAGACACCTACCGCTTTGCCAGCAAGGGAGGACATACGCATTTCACCCTCAACTATGGTGTACGCCTGAGCCAATGGAGCTTTAACAAGGAAACCATCCTCAGTCCACGCATCTCGCTGGGCATCATTCCAGCCTATAGCGAGAACACCACCATCCGTCTGGCAGCAGGTCTATACTATCAGGCACCATTCTTCAAGGAACTGAGAGACACCTCTACCGTCAACGGAATGACCATCGCCTCACTCAACCAGAAGATAAAGAGCCAGCGAAGCATCCACTTCATTGCAGGCTACGACTACCGGTTCCGCATGGCCAACCAGCGATTCAAGTTCTCGGCAGAAGCCTACTACAAGGCATTGAGCAATCTGGTGCCCTATTCTGTCAACAACGTGAAGGTGACCTACTACGGCAACAATGAGGCAAGCGGACATGCAGCCGGACTCGACCTCAAACTCTACGGCGAGTTCGTGCCAGGCACCGACTCTTGGATCAGCCTTTCCATCATGAATACCAAGATGAAGTTGGGCGGCAAGTCTATCCCATTGCCTACCGACCAGCGGTACGCCATGAACCTCTTCTTCACCGACTACTTCCCCGGAAGTGACCGATGGCGCATGTCACTCAAGTTGGCCTTCGCCGACGGACTGCCTTTCTCGGCTCCTCACCGCGAACTGGAGACCAACACCTTCAGGGCCACCTCATACCGAAGAGCAGACATCGGTATGAGCTACCTGCTCTACGACAACACCAAGCGAACAAAGAAATCGTTCCTCAAAGATATATGGCTGGGTGTAGACTGTCTCAACCTCTTCGGAATCGACAATGTGAACAGCTACTACTGGGTGACAGATGTGACCAATCAGCAGTATGCCGTGCCCAACTATCTGACAGGAAGACAGATAAATGGACGTATTTTAATAGAATTCTAAATATTTAACCGTAGATAGCGTGCTATCTGCGGTTTTTTTCGTATCTTTGCCACCGATTTGTGCGCATCTGTCGCCTACATTCACTATAAAAGAAAAGAAAACTATACATAATAATTAATTATGAGCAAACAAATAGAAAAGATTAAGGAGCTGATCGCCAAGCGCGAACAGGCTCGTCTTGGCGGTGGCGAGAAAGCCATCGAGAAGCAGCATGCACGTGGCAAATATACAGCTCGTGAGCGTATCGAAATGCTGGTAGATGCCGGCAGCTTCGAGGAGTATGACATGTTCAAGTTGCACCGTTGCACTAACTTCGGTATGGAGAAGAAGCAGTATCTTGGCGACGGTGTGGTTGCTGGTAGTGCTACTATCGCTGGCCGCCTGGTATATGTATATGCTCAGGACTTCACCGTAAATGGTGGTTCGCTTTCTGAGACTATGGCACAGAAGATATGCAAGGTGATGGATATGGCAATGACCATGGGTGCACCTGTTATCTGTATGAACGACTCAGGTGGTGCACGTATTCAGGAAGGTATCTGCGCACTCGCCGGCTATGGCGAGATCTTCGAGCGCAACATCCTTGCTTCAGGTGTTATCCCACAGATCTCAGCTATCATGGGTCCTTGCGCCGGTGGTGCCGTTTACTCTCCAGCTTTGACCGACTTCATCATCATGAAGGAGCAGACATCTTACATGTTCCTGACAGGTCCTAAGGTGGTTAAGACCGTAACAGGTGAGGATATCGATGCAGAGCACCTCGGTGGCGCTTCGGTTCACGCTACTAAGAGTGGTGTAACCCACTTCGCTGCCAAGACAGAGGAAGAGGCTATCGAAATGATCAAGAGCCTGCTCTCTTACATCCCAAGCAACAACACAGAGGAGGCTCCACGTGTAGAGTGCACCGACCCTATCGACCGCATGGACGATTCTCTGAACGAGATTATCCCAGAGGATCCTAACCAGGCATACGATATGTATAAGGTGATTGGCGCTGTAACCGACAACGGCGAGTTCTTCGAGGTTCAGCCTAAGTTTGCCAAGAACATCATCACTGGTTTCGCCCGCTTCAATGGTCAGAGTGTAGGTATCGTTGCCAACCAGCCATCAGCATACGCTGGCGTACTCGATGTGAATGCCAGCCGTAAGGCAGCCCGCTTCGTACGTTTCTGCGATGCTTTCAATATCCCTATCGTATCTCTCGTAGACGTACCAGGCTTCTTGCCAGGTACAGGTCAGGAGTACAATGCTGTCATCCTTCATGGTGCACAGTTGCTCTACGCTTACGGCGAGGCTACCGTGCCAAAGATCACTATCACATTGCGTAAGAGCTATGGTGGTAGCCACATCGTGATGGGCTGCAAGCAGTTGCGTGCCGACCTGAACTTCGCTTGGCCATCATCAGAGATTGCCGTAATGGGTGCCAGCGGTGCCGTTGCCGTTCTCTGTGGCAAGGAAGCCAAGGCTAAGAAGGAAGCCGGCGAGGACGTAAAGGCATTCCTGGCAGAGAAGGAGCAGGAGTATACAGACAAGTTTGCTAATCCTTATCAGGCTGCTCAGTATGGCTATATCGATGACGTCATCGAGCCACGCAATACTCGTTTCCGCATCTGCCGCGGTTTGGCTCAGCTCGCTACGAAGCGTCAGAACCTGCCTGCCAAGAAGCATGGTTGTATGCCAATGTAATGAGATGATGTTTAATGTTTAGTGCTTAATGTTTACTTTGTGTACATTTAGCACTAACAATTAAACATTAAACATTAATAATTAAACATTATATTAAATGGACAAAAATATTTATGCTGCCATTGCCATGGCACTCTACGAGTATCAGGGCAATAACGTACACGACAAGGAGCCGGGCATCATCACCATACAGCCACGACAGACTATGTGGAATGCCAAGTTCCTGAGTTTAACAGCTAAACCATAAAGTAACAGAAATGAAAGAGTTTAAATATACAATCGACGGAAAAGAGTATAAGGTTCAGATTGACGCTGTAGAGGGAAACATCGCAAGCGTGAACGTGAACGGCGAAGCTTACAAGGTGGAAATGGAACAGGAAGCTGAGCCTGAGAAGAAGAAAGTAGTGCTCGGTCAGCCAGCCGCATCGGATGATGCAGAGGCTACTCCTGCTGCCAACGTAAATACAGCCAATGCTGTAAAGGCTCCTCTCCCTGGTACTATCACCAGCATCGAGGTGGCTGTTGGTCAGGAAGTAAAAGCTGGCGATACAGTTGTCGTTCTCGAGGCGATGAAGATGCAGAACAACATCGAGGCTGAGAAGGACGGCAAGGTAACCGCCATCTGCGTGAAACCAGGTCAGGCTGTTCTCGAAGAGGATGCCCTCGTAGTTATCGAGTAATTCCAAGAAACATAGAATTATACATTCTAAAGGCTAAGAAGCAAAAAGCTTTTCATCATAAACGGGCAGAACTCATGGTTCTGCCCGTTTTTCTGTTTTTTTATCATTTTTTTCAAAGAAAAGGGTCCGTTTTTGAGATTTTTATTATACTTTTGCATTGAAAAAGTAAAAAATAAAAAACTATGAACCCATTATACCTACTTCAATTTGCATGTTTAATCTTCATGCTCATCAACGCTTTCATCTTGGCTGTGACCCATCTTCACGTGAGTTGGAAGAACAAGCGATACGAGCGTTCGCGTGGAATGATATTAATCGCCATGATAGGCTTGGCATTGCAATATTTCATGCAGATGTTTTTCGGATTCAGGGCGACAGACGCCAACTTGGGTGCTATAATCAACATCCTGATCTATACCCCCTGCTTCACCCTCATCTCCATGGGTATCTATAACATAGAGGCAACCCATGCCAACAGAAGGAAGTTCCACTTTGTATGCTCAGTCATCTATATCGCCATTATCGCCATCTTTGCCCTAAGTTCCTACCTCAATCAGGGTCTGTACATCGGCAAGTGGCTCTACGTCATGCTGGCACTCTATTTCGGAAATGTGGTGTACTGCATATATATGATTGTGCAGGAAATGATCAAGCGCAAGAACATGCTCGAAACAATGGCGGCATCCGATATGCTCCCCTATGTGAGATATGCCCGTTCCAGCGTGGTCATCCTGTTTTTAGCTGCCCTCATCATGCCTTTCGCTATCCTCTCCAACACATTGTTGTTCATCGCAGGACCTTTTGGCCTGCTCGCCCTTCTCTTCTTCAACCTCAACTTTGTGGCACTCGGCAGCAGCTACACTCCTACCGAAGAACTGTTGGACAAGGAAGAAGAACAGGAAGAAGCCATCAAGGCGAACGCAAAGAGGAAAAAAGCAAAGTCAGAAGAAAAGACAGAAGAGTCCAATGACAACGAGATGGATGATATCGACAATACGCCCCAACTGCCAGAAGAAAGAAGGAAATTCATCCAGGAAAGTCTTGACAGGTGGTGTGCCAAAATGGGCTACAAAGACAGCGCTGCCAATATGCTGACACTATCAAGCACACTCCACATCTCGAAAAACGAACTGAGTATCTACTTCGACCAGTGCCTGAAATCCACCTTCAGAATATGGCTCAGCGAGATACGATTCAATGCAGCCAAGCAGATGATGACAGAATGTCCCGACTACAGCAACGACATCATTTCGGCAGAATGTGGCTTCTCTTCGCGCACTCATCTCTATCGCGTTTTCAAAGCCAAAGAGGGCTGCACTCCTACCGTCTGGCGAGAAATACATTCATAGAAAGAAGATAAATCATAGAAATTTCCCCTTTGCAAAAGTTGAGCGAATAAGAAATACTATTTCTGTTTTCGAACAAAAAACATGAAAAAATCCTCAAAAAGGTGTCGCATTCGTAGGAATGCGACACAAAAGTTGAGGAATGCGACACCCTGTTTCAACGAAAAATACTAATTTTGTGCCATGAAAGAACTATATGCAGCAACAACAACAGAGGTCTGTACTGCTCATCATCGGAGCGTCCATACTCATATCAGGCATCATCATCGGTTGTGCCATGATACGAGATTATCGCAACTATCTGAACGAGCACATAAAGGCACGGTTCACCCTCGCTGACTTCTTCCGACGGGAAAGATTTTACCTGTTCCTGTTCCTCGTTCTGACAATCATCATCCTGCAGAACCTTTGGTACCTTATAGAAAGGTAAAAAGGTAAAAAAGTAAAAAGGTAAAGAAACAAAGAAAAAGTAAATATAAATATAGACCAAGTAAAAGACAATATCTATGTTGGCAATACTCTTTAGTTTATGCTTCTCATTCCTTTGGGCTAACCGAAAGGAAGAGAAAGAAAGCAAGTGATGAAAAACACAGACACACCGACCTGAGAGTGTTTTATACCTCTCCCGGCCGGTGTGTCTTATCGTTTTATCCAATATGTTTGTTCCTTCGTTTACAGTTTGTTGCCCTCTTTGGGGAACACCACTGTAGGCTCATAGGTCTTAGCCTCCTCAAAGTCCATCAGCGCATAGGCGATGATGATAACAGTATCACCCACCTGCACCTTACGGGCTGCAGCACCATTGAGACAGATGCAACCGCTTCCGCGCTCACCTTTTATAATATAGGTCTCGAGACGCTCACCATTGTTGTTGTCCACTATCTGAACCTTCTCGCCCGCTATCAGCCCTGCGGCATCCATCAGGTCTTCATCTATCGTGATGCTGCCCATATAGTTGAGGTTGGCCTCTGTCACCGTCACACAATGGAGCTTAGCCTTCAATACTTCTATCTGCATAATATCGGTTTGTTTAACAATCGTTTATCCTTTATATCTGATATGGTCGATGAGACGGATAGGAGTCTTACCACAATATACTGTGATACAACCCACTACGTAGTCGCTCGCTTCCCATGAATCCACATCCTGCAGGCTGTCACCGTCTACAATCTCAAAATACTCTACTTCCAGTCCTTCTATGGCGTTGATGTCAGCCACAACCTTGTCGTGAGTCTCCTTCACCGTATGGCTCTTGGCATATTCCACACTCTCCTTCAGAGCCTTGTAGATAGCTGGAGCTATAGCACGCTCATCGGCTGAAAGCAAAGTGTTGCGGCTACTCTTTGCCAATCCGTCCTCATCACGAACAATAGGACACTCCACAATCTGTACATCAGCCCCGATGTACTTCACGAGTTGCTTGATGACAGCTATCTGCTGCCAGTCCTTCTCACCGAAATAAGCACGGGTAGGACGTACAATATAGAACAGGCGGCTTACCACCTGGCACACACCATTGAAATGGCCAGGACGACGTGCACCCTCCATGACTGTAGATACAGGTGGAAACTCGAAATGACGCTCATCGGGTGTAGGATACATCTCCTTGACTGATGGTGCGAACACATAATCAGCACCACAAGCCTCCAAAAGCTTGCAGTCGGCTTCGAGTGTACGAGGATAACGATCCAGGTCACCCTGATCGTTAAACTGAGTAGGGTTCAGGAAAACCGAGACTACTGTCACGCCATTCTCATTCACACTACGCTTGACGAGAGAGGCGTGGCCCTCATGAAGCGCTCCCATAGTTGGTACAAGACCGATTTCCTTACCCTCCTTGCGAACTGCGAAGAGTTCATTCTGGAGGTCAACAATCTTATCGAATACTTTCATTGCTATATTTGTTTTCGGGGTGCAAAATAACAACTTTTTTCTTAAATAAGAAAGAAATATTATAAAAATATGCCAATAAAGCGGTTCTTTTTCTTGTTTTCGACAAAAAGTTGGCTTAATTTGAAGTTTTTTTTGTATCTTTGCACCTAATTCGTAAGAATAAAATTATAACTATGGCAAAGAAAGTATTATTCATCAATCAGGAGATTGACCCCTACGTGGCAGAAAGCCACATGTCAGTAATGGGACGTGAGTTACCTCAGAAGATGCAGGAAGCAGGCTTCGAGATTCGCACATTCATGCCCAAATGGGGCACTATCAACGAGCGCCGCGGCCAATTGCACGAAGTCATTCGCCTGTCTGGAATGAATCTTATCATCGACGATACAGACCACCCTTTGATCATCAAGGTGGCCTCTATCCCTGTCACACGCCAGCAGATATACTTCATCGATAACGACGACTATTTCAACAATCGCCAGATGGGTACCGACGAAACTGGTCAGGAGTATACAGATAATGGTGAACGCGCCATCTTCTTTGCAAGAGGCGTGCTCGAGACTGTGAAGAAGCTACGCTGGCAGCCCGACGTCATCATCTGTCAGGGATGGATGAGCGCTGTGGCTCCACTGTACATAAAGACGGCTTTTGCTGAAGAGCCTTCCTTCGCCAACACAAAGGTCATCTCGGCTCTTTACACCAATGAGCTGAAGGGACAGTTGGGCGACAACTTCTCTAACTGGGTTGACTTCCGTGAGGCCAAGTCGGAACTGCTCGAAGGATACAAGACTCCATTCGACTTCACCGAGTTGGGCAAACTGGCAATCGACTACAGCGACGGTGTCATTGAGGGAGAAGCCAACGTTTCGGAAGTACTGCTTCAGTATGCTGCCGAGAAGGAGAAGCCTGTGATGAAATTCCCTGGTGATGACTATACCGAAGCCTACAAGAACTTCATCAACGAGGTTTGTCCCGACGAATAACAAAATCAAAGATATTATTTCAAGGATAATGAAACTATTTAAGATAACCACACTGGCCATCGCTGCCCTCTTCATGGCATCATGCGATGACACAACAGACTCTATAGGCCAGTCTGTCACCAACAGAGTAGACGGGCTCAACATATCCGACGCACGCTACAATGTGATAACAGAATCGGCCGCTACAGGTTCGGTGCTCAGCAACAACAGCAACGGCATCATAGGAATGGTAAAGGACCCTGAGACTGGCAACTATGTCACAGGCAACTACATGGCACAGTTCTCTACCCTCGCCTCTTTCGAACTCGACACACTGGACTATATCCGCTACGCCCATGGTGGAGAATACGAAAATGGAGTGTACAAGGGAGGAAGGGTGACTGCCGACTCATGCTATCTGCTCGTAAACTACGAGAGTTCTTACGGCGATACCCTTGCACCGATGAAGGTGACGGCTTACGAGATGAGCAAGCCTATGGAGGAAGGTCAGAATTACTACTCTGACTTCGACCCTATAGCCAAGGGATATGTCAACACAGCTAACAGAAACAAGGCTTCTGCCACCTATACGCTGAAGAACAAATACTTCAAGATTTACCTCAACAAGCCCTATATTGCCAAGGACGGCACCCGGTACGACAACTATGGTGCTTATCTGATGACCATGCGTAAGGACCATCCTGAATACTTCAAGAACAACTATCAGTTTGTTCACAACGTTTGTCCGGGCTTCTATATCAAGCATGAGGCGGGTATCGGAAACGTAGCCAAGGTAAACATCATGCAGCTGGTATTCTGTTGGGAACGCTGGAAGAACATCAAGTCGTATGACGGTCTGCGCGACAGTACTGAGAAGAGAAACTATTCTTACCCCTTCTTCAGCACACAGGAAGTACTGCAGACCAACTACATAGAGAGCGACCAGAACAGCATCAACAATATGCTGACCCAAACCGACTGCACCTATCTTAAGTCACCAGCTGGCATCTACACCACAGCAACACTTCCTGTTGAAGATATCATGCGAGGACATGAGAACGACACTTTGGCTTTGGCTTCGGTTACATTCCCAAGAATGAACAACCAGGAAAGTGACGACGAATACACATTCGCCACACCTGCCAACATTCTGATGATACCGGTTGATAGTCTGACAAGCTTCTTCGAGCATGGCAACATTACCAACTACCGTACCTCTTACACGGCAGCCTTCAACTCGAGCAGCACCTCTACACCAAAGAACGCCTACACCTTCAGCAATATCGGCAATCTGATTACCGAGATGTACAAGGTGCCTGTGGCTAAGCGAACAGCCAACTGGAACAAAGTGGCGCTTCTGCCCGTAAGCATCAGCTACGTGACACGCGACAACTACCAGTATGTAAGTAAGATAACCCACGACATGGGACTCTCCACTACCCGACTGTTCAAGGGTGACAACTCCACCGACAGTGAGGGCAAACCCGCAAGTCCCATACAGATAAAGGTTATCTACAGCAAGTTCAAAGAATAGACATTATATATAATAAGGTATATAAATATAGAAGTAAATATATTGTAAGCATGGCAGACAATTTCCTGGAACGTCATCGCGAACAGTACGAAGCACGAAAGGCAGCATGGCTTAGAAAGAAGAAACATCTTCCCAAACTGAAAGCCAAGGCTGCCTTTCAGCGTCCTGACGACGAAGCACTGTAAAGCATGACAGGCAACAAACACCCCAAAATATTGACAGAAGTCAAATACCATGGCACTGAATGGCAAAAAGTGCCACCATCTTGACATGTATCAAAAAATCGCACATTTTCATATCTTTGTCATGTCTTTGTGACGGATATTCAATAAAATGGCATTACCTTTGCACTCGAAAAGGTAAGATTGTTTTAAAGGATAATGTTAAACCGAGGCTCAAAGGGAGCCTCCTAAAAAGAAAGGAAAAGACTATGATTACAGTAATGATTTTATTGGTTGTAGGTGCTATGGTAGCACAGGCAATCCATGTAAACAACAAAATGGAAATGGGCAAATAAAATCTCACACACAATTGAGCCCGCAGTATTAACACAAAAAAGAAAGAAAGGATAACAATTATGAAAACAAAGATTATGAATTTGGTAAAGTGTATCGTTGCAAACTATATGTCAGCCATGAACAACTATGGCGAGGCATTGCTCAGAGGCAAAGGTTTGAACTGCGCATAAAGAGAGAAAATACAGAGTAAATAACAAATAAAGAGAGAGGCGTGCAAGTAGCAAAATACTTGTGCGCCTTTTTTTTTTCGGCAAATAATCTGCCAAACATTTGCTTCTTTCCTGTAGAATGATTAACTTTGCAGACATTATGAGAATAGACATCATTACAGTATTACCCGAAATGCTGGAGGGATTTTTCGGAGAATCCATCCTGGCCCGTGCACAGAAGAAAGGACTGGCAGAGATTCATCTGCACAACCTGAGAGACTATACACTCGACAAATGGAAACGTGTAGACGACTATCCATACGGTGGAAGCGCCGGCATGGTGATGCAGTGTGAACCTATCGACCGTTGCATCTCTGCCCTGAAGGCAGAACGCGACTACGATGATGTCATCTACGTGTCGCCTGATGGAGAGACCTTCAACCAGAAGATAGCCAACGAGATGTCGATGCAAGGCAATCTCATCATTCTGTGTGGACATTACAAAGGTATCGACCAGCGTGTGCGCGACCACCTCATCACCAGAGAGATCTCCGTGGGCGACTATGTGCTGACAGGAGGCGAACTGGCAGCTGCCATCATATCTGATGCCGTGATACGACTCATACCAGGTGTGATCAGCGACGAGCAGAGCGCATTGTCTGACTGTTTCCAGGACGACATCCTCGCTGCACCCATCTATACCCGACCTGCCGACTACAAGGGATGGAAAGTACCCGAGATCCTCTTGAGCGGCAACGAGGCAAAGGTAAGACAATGGGAATTCGACCAGGCTATGGAGCGTACCAGACGACTGCGCCCCGACCTGTTGGGAGAAGAATAGAGAAAATCAACATAAATTATTAACTATTAAACCAATTTTATTATGGCTAATTATGCAGAAAAACCCCAGATGGGATTTATTAAGGCATGCTCGACAGCATGCAAGAAAATCGTAACATTCAAAGGCAGAGCACGCCGCTCAGAGTTTTGGTGGGCCGTATTAGGTATATTCATCTTCAACCTCATCACCTCTCCACTTGGCTACATGGGAGTTATAGGTGTCATCCTATCCAACCTCCTTAGCCTTGTCATTACCATTTTATCCTTATCACTGACTTTCCGCCGTTTGCATGACACTGGTCGTAGCGGATGGTTTGTTGGCATCCCCTTCATTATCAGCATGATTGGTCTTGTTGCCATTATCTATAGCATTCTCAGCATGGGTATCAATATCTTTGAACTGATAGAAACTCCTGACATGCTGAGCCAGGAAATCATTGAAAACATGAGCAACAGCACCTCTATGAACATTATGGCAGGTACATTCCTGTTTTTCATCAGCGGACTGCTAAGTATCGTAGTATTCGTCTTCTGCTGCTTGGATTCAAAACCAGGAACCAACAAGTACGGCGAAAGCCCCAAGTATGTAGAAGAGGTATAAACAATAGAACTTTCGCAAGTACCATAAAAAAACAAGCATATCAAAGATGCTCCTTACAGAAGGCTTCGCCCAGAGCGAAGCCTTCTTCGTACAGGCGCTCCAGCTTGTCGGTATCCTTTTCGATACGTCCCACTTCCAACGGCCGCAAGGGACGTATGCAGGTTATTTTGCCCGCAGCCTCCAGATCGTCTATCAGCTGTATCTGCTCATTATATGCCTTATGACGATGACTCAACGCCACACGTAGTCGCGGATAGTTCTTATATAAATAAGGTATCTTTCTGTCCTTCCCGTCATCACGCCATCCTTTGTTGCGCGTCAGCACCACCACATTGTGCTCATATCCCTTCTCTATGGCACGCAGTACCGGAATACTGTCGGCTATACCACCATCCAGCATCGGGATACCATCCACCCATACTATCTTGCTCACAAAAGGCAGACTGCTGGAGGCACGTACAATGTCGAGCGCACGCTGTCGGTCATGATTCTCAGACATATACATGGCCTTTCCTGTCAGACAGTTGGTGGTAACCATCTCAAAACGGTCGGCATACTTGAAATAGGTATCAAAATCAAAGGGCAACAGCTGATTGGGAAACTTGTCGTAAAGCAGTTTCCTGTCGAAAATACAGCCCTGAGTCACCAGATGGTGCAGGCCAATATACTGATAGCGGGCCAAATAATCAATATTGGAAATACGTGCACGACGTGGCTGACGGCTCATATACGACATACCATTACAAGCCCCTGCCGACACTGCCACCGTGTAGGGGAAATACAAATCATACTTCATGAAGGCATCCAGCACACCACTGGTAAACACACCACGCATACCGCCGCCTTCCAACACCAAACCTGCACTAAGTCTTAAGTTCATAACCTACTATCCGTTTCTATTTTTTATCCGTTTTGCAACAAAATGTAGTCCGAATCTATTAATATTTTATAAATTCACACTAAATATACACTTTTGATTGCAAAGATAAGCATTTTTAGGGAAATAATTACTAACTTTGCAGCAAATTAAAGTAAAATTCTAAAATATGTTTAGCAAGGATACTTATATCAAGCGCCGCAAAGAGTTGAAAGAACTGGTAGGAAGCGGCATCATCATTATTTTTGGCAACAACGAATCGCCTTGCAATTTCCCTAATAACGGGTATGCACCTTTTCGCCAAGACTCTTCGTTCCTGTATTACTTCGGACAAAACCGAGACGGATTGGTTGGTGTGATAGATGTAGACAATGACATCGAGACACTCATTGGCGACGACATAGACATTGAAGACATCGTTTGGTACGGAAGCGTAGACAGTGTGCACGATATGGCTGAACAAGTGGGAATCCAGAACACAGCTCCAATGAAGTCGCTGAAGACCATCTGCAACAACGCCATGTCGAAGAAGCGCAAGATACACTTCCTCCCTCCTTACAGATGGGACATCAAGTTGCAGATATTCGATCTGCTCGGCATTCATCCCAACCAGCAGAAAGAGGAAGCATCGCTTACTCTCATTCAGGCTGTAGTGAAGATGAGATCTACCAAGTCGGCAGAAGAGATTGAGGAACTGGAGCGTGCTGCTGTCATCGGTTACAAGATGCACACCACAGCCATGCGACTTACCCGTCCGGGGCTGACAGAGAAATATGTAGCAGGACAGGTCGACGGCATTGCCAACTCGTATGGTGCCATGGTCAGTTTCCCAACCATCTTTACCCAGCACGGTGAAATCATGCATGGCAATCCATCCATGAACATACTGCAAGAAGGCCGCTTGGCTCTTTGCGATGCAGGTGCAGAAACCATCAACAACTATTGTTCTGACAATACACGCACCATGCCTGTAAGCGGTAAGTTCACACAGCGCCAGTTGGAGATTTACTCTATCGTGGAAGCCTGTCATGACTATACACTCGAGGTTGCCAAGCCTGGCGTAAAATATGCAGACGTACACTTTGCAGTATGCCGACTGATGTTTGATAAACTGAAGGAACTGGGACTTGCCAAGGGCGATACCGAAGAGGCAGTAAGAGCCGGAGCTCATGCCATGTTCCTGCCCCACGGCTTAGGTCACATGATGGGTATGGATGTACACGACATGGAGAACCTTGACCAAATAAACGTAGGCTTCGACGAGGAGGTTCGTCCTAACTTGGAACAGTTTGGTACCAACTGTCTGCGCATGGGACGACGCCTGCAGGAAGGCTTTGTCGTAACAGACGAACCGGGCATATACTTTATTCCAGCACTCATCGACGACTGGAAGGCAAAGGGGCACTGCGCAGAGTTCCTCAACTTCGACAAGTTGGAAACATACAAGGACTTCGGAGGAATCCGCATCGAGGACGATGTGCTCATCACCAAGGATGGCTGCCGATTTATCGGTAAAGACCGAATCCCCTACCACCCTAAGGATGTGGAGGAGTTCATGGGCAAAGAATAAGAAGTTCTCAGATGCCCCAACCTAAAGAGAAAGAATACAACATTATTAATAATTTAAAAAGAGAAAAGTTAATGAAGAAGACATTGATTGTCGCTGCCATGATGGCTTTGGTTGCCACAGGTGCAAGCGCAAAGACAGCGAAGGACTCAGCTGCCATCGCTAAGAACAAGCCTGTATTTACAGTGGTAAAGCAGAACCCTATTACAAGCATCAAGGATCAGAACCGTAGCGGTACGTGCTGGGCATACTCTACCCTCAGTTTCTTTGAGAGCGAGATTCTGAAAAAGACTGGCAAGACATACGACCTCAGTGAGATGTACGTAGCCAACAAGACTTATATGGATCGTGCCACTATGGCAGTCCGTATGCACGGAGACGTTAGTTTCTCAGAGGGTGGCAGCGCCTACGATGTACTCTATGCTTTGCAGCACTATGGCATCGTTCCTGAGAACGCCATGCCTGCACCAGGCACATTGACCGGTGACTCACTTGCCAACTTCGGCGAGTTCTTCGACGTCATGACTCCTTACGTAGAGGCTGTAGCCAAGAGCAAGGCCAAGAAGATTTCTACTGCATGGAAGAGCGGCTTGCAGGGCATCATCGACTCTTATATCGGCGAAACTCCTGAGAAGTTCACATACGAGGGCAAGCAGTACACTCCTGAGACTTTCTGCAAGAGCCTCGGCATCAATCTTGACGATTATGTTTCCATCACCAGCTATACTCACCACCCAATGTGGAGCAAGTTTGCTGTTGAGGTACAGGACAACTGGCGCTGGCCTTTGAGCTACAACGTGCCTATGGAAGACCTCTGCAAGATCATCGACAACGCCGTTAATAATGGTTACACTGTAGCATGGGGTGGCGACGTGACCGAAGATGGTTTCACACGCAAGGGCTTAGGTATCGCCTACGATATTAAGAAGGTACGCTCTATGGCTGGCACCGATGCCGACCGCTGGTTCAAGCTCTCAAAGAGCGAGAAGAACGTAAAGCTTGACTCACTCGGCGTGAATGCTCCTGAAATCGTTCCTACACAGAAGATGCGTCAGGATGCTTTCGACAACTGGGAGACTACCGACGACCACGGCATGCACATCTATGGTATCGCCAAGGATCAGAACGGCAAAGAGTACTATATGGTAAAGAACTCTTGGGGTGAGTATGGCGACTACAAGGGAACCTGGTACATGACCAAGGCTTTCGTAGCTTACAAGACCATGGATTTCATAGTTAACAAGAATGCCATTCCTAAGGATATCCGCAAAAAGCTCGGCATCTAAAAACAATCAACAAACATACCATAAGGGGCTGCAAAAATACTTTGCAGCCCCTTATTTTATTATTTTCATCTAAAACATTTCTTATTGTCATAATATTTTCGTAACTTTACAGCCAGAAAATAAAAAACAATAAAATGCATTTTAAATGGAATTATGAAGCACCGACACCAGAACAGCAAAAAACGGCTAAAGAATTAGGCGATAAGCTCAATGTCAGCCCTATCCTTGGTCAGCTTCTTATCCAGCGAGGCATTACCACAGAATCGGCGGCAAAGAGATTCTTCAGACCACAGCTGGCCGACCTCATCAATCCCTTCCTGATGAAGGATATGGATGTGGCTGTCGACCGACTGAATGATGCCATGGGACGGAAGGAACGCATCTTGGTCTATGGAGACTACGATGTAGACGGATGCACGGCTGTTGCCTTGGTATACAAGTTTCTGCAGCAGTTCTATTCCAATATAGAATACTACATACCCGATCGGTACGACGAGGGGTATGGAGTAAGCAAGAAGGGAATAGACTATGCCCACGAAACAGGTGTCAAACTGATTATTATCCTCGACTGCGGCATCAAGGCAGTCAAGGAAATAGAGTATGCCAAGACTCTTGGCATCGATTTCATTATCTGTGATCACCACGTGCCCGACGAGGTGATGCCACCGGCCGTGGCCATACTCAACCCCAAGCAACCAGACGACCCTTTCCCATTCAAGCATCTTTGTGGGTGTGGCGTAGGCTTCAAATTCATGCAGGCTTTTGCCAAGGACAACGGAATACCTTTCTCACGACTCATTCCCCTGCTCGATTTCTGTGCCGTCAGCATTGCTGCCGACATCGTACCGGTAGTAGACGAGAACCGCATCCTGGCTTTCCATGGTCTGAAGCTACTCAACTCCAATCCCAGCATAGGCCTGAAATCTATCATCGATATCTGCGGACTCAACGGACGTGAAATATCCATGAGCGATATCGTCTTCAAGATAGGACCACGCATCAATGCCTCCGGACGAATGGAAAACGGCAAACTGAGTGTTGACCTCTTGGTGGAGCGCGATTTTGCCACAGCCCTGCGCATGGCAAAACATATCAATGAATACAACGAACAGCGCAAGGACATCGACAAGCAGATGACCGAAGAAGCCAACGGCATTGTGTCGAGACTGGAAAGCCAGAAGCACAACTCCAGCATCGTCCTCTACGACGAAGGATGGAAGAAAGGCGTGATAGGCATCGTGGCATCACGACTGACCGAAATCTATTTCCGCCCCACCGTGGTACTCACAAAAGAAGGCGACATGGCTACCGGCTCTGCCCGCAGTGTGACAGGATTTGACGTTTACTCTGCCATCAAGAGCTGCCGCGACCTGTTGGTCAACTTTGGCGGACATACCTATGCTGCCGGACTCACCCTGAAATGGGAACATGTCAAGGAGTTCAGAAACCGTTTCCAGAAATATGTGGAAGAACACATCTCGCCCGAACAAACCGAGGCTATCCTGAACATAGACGCTGTCGTCGACTTTAAGGATATCACCAAGCACCTCCACAACGACCTGAAGCGCTTCTCACCCTTTGGTCCCTGCAACCAGAAGCCAGTATTCTGCACCCACCGTGTGTACGACTATGGCACAAGCAAGGTGGTGGGACGCGAGCAGGAACACATCAAGTTGGAACTGGTAGACTCCAAGTCGAGCAATGTGGTCAATGGAATTGCCTTTGGACAGAGTGCATCTGCCCGATACATCAAGAGCAAACGCAGTTTCGACATAGCATATACCATCGAGGAGAATGTCTTCAAGAAAAATCAGGTACAACTGCAGATAGAAGACATACGACCCAATGAAAACTGAATAGACACAAGATTTCATACCCTATCAACCCATGGATAAATTTCAGGAGATATTACATACTTACTGGGGATTTTCCGACTTCCGTGGCATACAGCACGATATCATCAAAAGCATTGCCGCCGGAAAGGATACTTTGGGTTTGATGCCTACGGGTGGAGGAAAGTCTATCACGTTTCAGGTTCCTGCACTTGCACAGGAGGGTGTGTGCATCGTCATCACACCTCTGATAGCCTTGATGAAAGACCAGGTACAGCACCTCAAGGAGCGCGGCATACAGGCTGCCGCCATCCATGCCGACAAATCGAGAAGCGAGGTGATACAGATTCTCGAAAACTGTATCTTTGGTGGTATCAAGATTCTGTATGTATCACCCGAACGACTCGCCTCCGAGATTTTCCAAACCAAACTGCGCCATATACCGGTGAGTTTCATCACTGTAGATGAAGCCCACTGTATCAGCCAGTGGGGCTACGATTTCCGTCCTTCCTACCTGAATATTGCCAGCATCAGGGATATGAAACCCAACACCCCTATCCTTGCCCTTACCGCTACGGCTACACCAGACGTTGTCAACGACATACAGGAAAAACTGCATTTCGAGAAGAAGAATGTGTTCAAAATGAGTTTTGAGCGCAAGAACCTGGCATATATCGTACGCACCGTAGGCGACAAGATCAACGAGATGGTGCACATCCTGAGATGCACAGAAGGCTCTGCCATCGTCTATGCCAGAAGCCGGAAACGTACCAAGGAGATTGCCACCCTGCTCAACCAGAATGGCATCAAGAGCACTTTCTATCATGCAGGACTCCTGCCATCTGTAAAAGATGAGCGCCAAAAAGCCTGGCAACAGGACGAGGTGAGAGTCATCGTGGCTACCAATGCCTTCGGTATGGGTATCGACAAACCTGATGTAAGGATGGTTATCCATATCGACTGTCCCGACTCATTGGAAGCATATTTCCAGGAGGCTGGACGCGCTGGCCGAGACGGCAATAAGGCTTATGCCGTATTGCTCTACGACCCCAGCGATGAGCGAAAACTCAGGAAACGCATCGACGACACATTCCCGCCAAAAGACCTGATCAGGGATGTATACGAGCATCTGGCCTACTTCTTCCAGATAGGCGTTGGCAGCGGAAAAGGAAAGACATTCGAGTTCAATATAGAAAAGTTCAGCTATATCTACAAGTTTTTTCCTGTCAGAGTGGACTCTGCACTCAGAATTCTGGAACGTAGTGACTACATACACTACGAGGACAATCCCGACGGAAAGGCACGTCTCATGTTCTGCCTGAACAGAAACGATCTGTATTTGCTCGACAACCTCTCTCCCAAAGAGGAGGCCATTGTGACGGCTCTGCTGCGTACCTACGGCGGACTGTTCACCGACTTCGCATATATCGATGAGAGCCTGATAGCCCATCAGGCTGATACCAGCACAGAACAGGTATATGTCGTTCTCAAGAACTTCGCAGCACGCCATATCGTCAAGTTCGTGCCAAGGCGCAAGACTCCTTATATCACATACACAAGAGACAGAATAGATGGCGAGAAGGTTCTCATACCACAAGAAGTATGGGAACAGAGACGCGAGCAATACGTACGGCGAATAGAAGGAATCCTGCACTATGCACAGGAAGATTACATCTGCCGTTCCAGACAGTTGCTGGCATATTTTGGCGAGGCAAGCCGCGAGGACTGCCACCAATGTGATGTCTGCCTGGAACAATACACCAGCAACAAAACAAGAAAACAGGAATTCGAGAAAGCCAAGCAGGCCATACGCCAGCTGCTTGGCGACCACAAACCGCACTTCATCACCGAACTGCGCAACATCCTGCTTCCTTCCGAGTACGTGGATGAAGCATTGGAATACTTAGTGGGTGAAAATCAAATCCATATCGACGGATCGTATATCTCTTCTGACATAGCAAAATCCTGAGCAACTTTTTGTTGCTCAGGTACTTATAAAGAAAAACATAAAATCAAAGTGTTGCATTTCGATTGTCTATCTTGTCGCATCACACATAGACAAGTAAGCTGAGGATGGGGTGATGTGGAGTCACCTCATCCTTTTGTCTTTTATAACCTATGCTACTTTTCTTCCCTATTTTCCAAGAGACTTGAACATCCTGGTGATGCACTTTTTCTTCTGTTCCATGTTCGGGTGAACATAGAGATTAAGGGTTGTTGTGATGTTGGCATGACCGAGCAGTACGCTTACTGTCTTGTAGTCGCAGTTGCTTTCAATGCAGCGTGTGGCAAAGCTGTGGCGCAGTCCGTGATATTTCAGCCGAGGTATGTCAAGACGCGCCATCAACCGATGGTAGTAGTTGCGATAGGTACGTGGCTCTGTGGGCTTTTCTTCATTGGTCAGCACATAGAAGTCTGTGTTTACCACCTTTTTCAGTGGTTTCACCATCGCCAGCAGTTCCTTGTTCATCGGTATCTCACGGCATGAGTTCTTGGTCTTGGGTGTGTTGATGACCAACTCCGTGTGCTTGTGTTCGCCCTCCACCATGTAGATGCGTTCAATGGTGCGGTTCACTACAATCGTACCATTGTCCGTGTTGATATCCGACCATTTTAAACCGCAAATCTCTCCGATACGCAAGCCTGTGGTCAGACTTATATAGATGCCGAGGTTGCGGAATGTGAAGTTCTGTTTGATGAATTCGAGAATCTTCTTGTGGTGTGCCACCGTCAGTACCTCAATTTCCTTGTTGGTCTCTGTCGTTGGGTACTTGATGTCCCACTCGCAATAGTTCATCCATTGGTTCTTTACTCCGAACTTCATCACCATTTTCAGGACAATCAGGATGTCCTTCACGGTCTTAATGCTTAGACCGCCATTGAGTTTCTGCAAAACGAACTCCTGCACAAGTTTCTCACTCAGAGCCTCACAATCGCCAAATGATGGCAGAATGTGGTTCTCCAAAACTAACACATAAGCAGCGTATGTGAACTGCTTAACGTAGCGTTGCTTGTCACTTTTCCAAACCAACGCAATTTCTCTAATTGTTTTTGTTGTCATTTTAATCCTTAATTTTGAAGGTGTATATATATAATTAGAGAAAAGAAAGCCATTTAGTCCCAAATCTCAGATTTCCTGAGTTTCAGGGGGAGTGGAAAAAGACAACGATTGGAGACATCGCAGATTTGTACAAAGGTACTGGTATATCCAAAGACCAACTATCTGATGATGGTGAGCCTTGTATTTTATATGGAGAGCTTTACACAAAGTACAAATCGGAAACAATAAGAGAAGTCATAAGCAAAACAAACATCGACAATACCAAATTGGTAAGAAGCAAAGCTAATGACGTAATAATACCTTGCTCTGGTGAAACAGCAGAGGATATCGCAACCGCTCGTTGCGTCCTCAATGGCAATATTCTTTTAGGTGGTGATTTGAACATTATACGCTTGCATGGATATGATGGTGCATTCATGAGCTATCAGTTGAATGGCAGACGCAAGTATGACATCGCCAAAGTTGCGCAAGGTGTGTCTGTAGTGCATCTTTATGGCGAACATTTGAAAGGGGTAAAGACCATCAATCCTTGTTTGGAGGAGCAGAAGAAAATAGCCAAACTTTTGTCACTCCTTGACGAGCGTATAGCGACCCAAAACAAAATCATTGAGGATTTGAAAAAGCTAAAGTCTGCGATTATTGAAAATGTATTTGATGATAAACATTCAGAAAGACTACAATTGGATAATGTTGGATCATATATTCGTGGATTAACTTATAGCAGTAACGATGTTGTTGAACATGGTGGCACACTTGTTATGCGCTCAAACAATATTGTTAATGGAAGTTTGCTTGATTACAATAACAATGTTGTATTCGTTAATAAGCAAATGTCAGCAGAACAGCAATTACAAAATGGAGATATTGTTATCTGTATGGCAAACGGAAGTTCTTCTTTGGTTGGCAAATCTTCTTTCTATGACGGCAATTGGCATTCACCTATAACCGTTGGGGCATTTTGCGGTATATACCGTTCTAAAGAACCAATTGTAAAATGGTTATTTCAAACAAACAAATACCGTAGATATATTTGGAACTCTTTGCAAGGTGGTAATGGTGCAATTGCAAATTTGAACGGAGAAGATATACTAAACATGTCATTTTCAATCCCTAATGCCCCCATCAAGGACACTTGTGTAAAGATGCTAACATCGGTGGATTCTGCTCTTGAAAACAATATATCGCTCTGTGCATTATATACTTTACAGAAGCAGTACCTGCTCCGCCAAATGTTTATATAAACATCTGGCGGAGCAGGTACTGCTTTTGCTTGTTCAATAGTTCTAATAAATCTGTTTCCGTTTTTATCTTCTGCCCCAATGTGAATAGGCGTTTTCCTATTCGTTGCTGCATTTCAAGAGAGGGAAGAGAAAAAGGTATATTACATAGTCCTTCAAAAGACAAGCATTGTCTAACACTTCCCTCCAATCTCTTTTGTATTTCACAATAGAAATGCTTCGATTCAAAAAAGAAATCAATGTATTCAGGTGCTACGTTTTCTTGGGTTCGGAAGCAAATATACATAGGACTAACGATGCCGTTTTCAAAAGTTGTCAGGCGAGCAATAGAACCAACGTTTATTCGTGCAGGATTAAAGGCAAAGTCGTTCTTTTCTACGATTTTGTAGTTAGAAGTATCTTCGCTTGCAACATTCCTATTTTCAAATTGATCACTCTGCTTTATGAACCCTTGACGATTGCTAACCGACAAGACGCTTTGAATCGCATTGTTTTTATTACGCTTTGAAATCTGCTCAATGACATTGCCTATATGCGAAGTGGTTTTAGTATTAGGCGTATATTCAATTTCAATAATCGCAGACCTACAAACTTCTAAATCCCTAATCAAGGGACTAAGAGTTAGGCTTATACAAATAGAGAATGGCAACATTGTACATCTGGGTGAGATCGCACAAATATATCAGCCTCAAACTATATCTTCAACAGAATTAACGGAAGATGGTTTTCTTGTATATGGCGCAAATGGCATTATTGGTAAATATAAACAATATAACCATAAGACAGAACAAATCTGTATAACTTGCCGTGGTAATACTTGCGGTATGGTAAATTACACCAAACCCATGTCATGGATAACTGGAAATGCGATGGTTATAAACACAGATGAACATCAAAACAAGGTGTGCAAGAGATATTTGTACCATTATCTTTCTGCGTATAACTTCAATAGTATAATTTCAGGGTCAGGACAACCGCAAATTGTACGCACTCCATTAGAACAATTAAAAGTTACATTACCAACCTTTTTAGAACAAAAAAAGAAGGCAACGTTTCTTGATAAAATTCAGGGCAAAATCGAAATCTGCAATAAGGCATTAAATCTTTATCTGCAACAAAAGCAGTATCTGCTTCGCCAAATGTTCATATAAACATTTGACGGAGCAAACATTGCTTCTGTAAAGTAAGTTCTGTTAGAATGTTCTGTTCTATCGACAGTTTGTTATCTATTGCAGACAACAACTGAGTATATTGGAGTTGTTCTGTATATGATGGGCAAAAAAACTTGGCTTTGCCATAATCCTTGAAATATATGTGAGGTATAGCCATACCTGTCTTATAAGGTTCAAAGTTAAATACTTTCAGCAGATAGTAAAGGTATTGGAGTGAATAGCCTTCTTTTGCTTGTAATGTATTCAAAGTTCCTGTTGCAGAACATTTGCCTTTAACATAAGAAACTGTTCCTACACCAGAACCATCTTTGATAATATATACGGCTTCACCCTCTGTATTATAATTATCAAGGTAGCCAACGATGCCATTTGCGCCATACACAGGATATGTACCTTGCTCACAAACATCACTTTCTTGCAGGGTTGAAGATTTACATTCCAAGCATTCTGATAAGCGAACATTGGGGCTCACCCGATAAACCAGGGGGAAGATTCTTTTATTCTACAGAAAATTTATACCTTTGTGCCATGAATAATCAAGGACTATTATCATT
>ERZ780105.22-NODE-22-length-50810-cov-7.11512_pt1 | contig 50810 bp, 45 predicted proteins | sample MGYA00511172_ERZ780105 | MGnify/ENA primary metagenome ERZ780105 (study PRJEB29588, sample SAMEA2144299) | human gut metagenome | biome: human gut; feature: human-associated habitat; material: faeces | place: Denmark | collected 2008/2010 ...
AGGAGATCAACCTAACCAATTGTACCGGTACTGGTATGAGAATATTCACAAACGCAAAGAAGATTGCGATACTGATTATTATTCGAAGCACCCTGAGTACAAAATAGTTTATTTGGTGCCGGATAAAGCCAAACAAATTAGTGACAATTCGAAAACGCGTCCTATTGACTATCCGATAGACTTACCGGATAAGCTTCCAATGGAACCGATAGTGATGGATTTTCACGAGGATATACCTAAGTGGTTAAGAAAATGCATGGATAAACTGCCGGCAGAGAATACTCCGCTCAGAAATCTGATTGCCCAATATATTGAATATTGTAAACAGTTATAAGAAAATGAATGAGATAGAAAAGGTTTTGAGTTTATTTAAAACTGCAGAAGACTGGAACTCGTTTGTGGAACTCTCCAACATGAAGGACATGATGGTCCGCGAACTGAAGAGCCGTCTATTGACAGAGATGCGGAAAATTGCTGTCCCTAAGTTATCCGGAGCCGATTGGGAGTATGATGCTAATTATGATTATATATCCATTGTTTTACAGAAATATCATTTACTGAGTATTCGTATAGAGTGGAGACACTGGTCTTGGTATGAACGAGGAGCGGGAATATGGATTAATCATCCTGAAATCATTCCTGAAAAATTTATTGGGAAGGTTAATGCCAATGCCGATTTGAAAGGTTTTTTGACAGACAATGGCTTTCATGAGAGCCGGGAAAATGCGTGGTATCCGTTTATGAAGACAATTCCGGCAAAGGTGTTTTTCCAAAAAGACAGCAATGATTCTTGTAGGCTTGTGGAAGAATGCCTGTTCAGGGCTAAACAAGATGCGAAAGGGTTGGCGGACGATTTATGGGAGGAAGTATTCAAACCATTTGTGGAAAAAGAAGACGCAATAAGTATGTTGGTTGAAGCTCTTCAATAGCATACTTATTACGCATAGTTTTCGAAATTATAACTCTGTCTAAATCTTATAGTTCTTTGCCATCCTCCTGATGTCGTCGATCATTTCGTCGCGCAGTTCTTCCGGCGCCAGCACTTCGACAGAGGGCCCGAGTCTCAGCAGTTCCTGCTTGAAGTCAAAGGTCGGGACCAGTCGGTATCTGTAGACTGTGTTGGTATCATCCGATTTCTCCTCGATCTTTTGCTGGGAGCTGTGGAGAGGCAGGGTGTCGAGATATTTTGTCTGGTCGTTAACGACACGTATGAGCACATCCTGCGTCGGCTGACCGTTCCCCACGATGACTCCGAAGAAGTTCTTGAAATACTCTTCAGGGTCGAACTTTTTCGGTAAGGTAAACGGCTCGTCGAGTTCCTCCATGTCCTCGATACGGTCCAGGGCGTATATCCTCAGTCCGAGCTCCGATTTTCCCAGAACGTACCATCTTTGCTTGAAGAGTTTTACGCAATACGGCTCGATGGAAAAGAAAGTGGCTTCCGGACGGTAGAAACTTTTGTATGAAATCTGGATCACTCTCCCGGAACGCATCGCACTGATGATGTCGGAGAGGAACTTCTCGCTGGAAGGCACGTTCTCCACAAGTATGCGGTCTTTCATGTCAGAATTCTCCTGGAAAAGGTTGTTCATGCAAAGTGAGTGCAGCATCCAGTTCAGGGTAGCATTGTCCCCGACCTCTTCACCGCGGATATAGTATCCCATGGTCCTGTCGTTCTTTATTTCAATGCCGAGCATCTCCTCGATGGCGGTCTTGTGATTGAAGAAAGTCCTTTCGCTCAATGCGGCCCCGCTGTCGTTGAGCGGACTCCTGCTCCAGGCCTCGCTGATCTCCCTGAAAGAGATGTAGCCCCTGCGGTTGATGAGGTCAATCAGCCAGATGTACCGCTTTAAGAAATTCACTGCCATAAAGTTTTGTTTTTTTGTCAATGCAAATGTATGAAGACTTGCTGAAAAAATCCAGCAGTCGGGATTCGTTATGTCCTTATCTGCTGCACATTAATCTGCGTAGAGTCCCTAGCATTGCTACTCAAAATCAATCAGTTTATCTATCGTTTTGATAATTTTGATAAAATGATACTTTATATCATGTGTAAAAATAAATCCTCGTTTATTTTCATCATTTCTACAAAATCAGCAAAGTTGTTGCAATTTGAAGGAATCCTTAATCCTAATTTGATGATGTTTCCTCCGTTTACACATTCTTTTTCAGTAGCAATTTCGTAAGATATAGGAGTAACATCTTTATCTGGATGGGGATATAGAAGGTATCCTTTATCTGAACAAAACCTATACATGTAAGTTATTGTCTTATAGTAAATGGACGTGGCTTTTTCGTCTCCATACCAACTTTCTCTATCCAATGGAATATATTTCGCATCGGCAACAGTCTTCATGTCTAATGAGAGATAATCTGGAATGATCTGCTGCATATGAGGCGTGAATAGGTAATATCTTTTACCTCCATCTTTGGTGTAATGGTTAAATCGGCCATCTAAAACGACGGATAAGTATTCTTCCCATAGCCATGCGGCATCAATAAGCACTCCGTATATTTCATTCGTTTCCTGTCCATACTTCAACTCTTCATATCTAAGTATTTGCAGGCACAGTCTTTGGAGCTGTGTGTACTCGCTGTAAAAAGGATGAGCTATTGGAGTAACGTTCTTATTGATAATAACTTCCAATTCATTGTTGATGAAACTAGGTGTCGCATTTGTGATTTGTGAAACAGCCTGCTGGGTGTCGGTGTCAATGTTAAGTATTTCATTACCGCCGGGGCGTTTAGAGATGGCTTCTATGGTATGTCTTATCAGTTGTGTAATATGGTTATCATAGCTGAACTCCCTGGTTGTATATGCTATTTTGCCGTTAAAAGGCTCGTTGAATCTAATGTGCCGATTAACATCTACTACACCTCTTACATTTGCATCATTATATTTGTGTGTAATATATTGACGATATACACCCTGACTAATAGCTTTTTTCAAGTATAAAGGGAAGATATAAAGAAGGAAGTCAAATACGCTATCTTCATTTATCGAGTGTTGCAAGTTAAAAAGATTAATCTTGGCGACTTTTTGAAGCATATAATGCAGAAAGAAATCTTCTTTACTATCTTCTGCAAATCTTGAATGGATGGAAAGATGTGTGTGATTTCTCCCTATGAAACCTACCAGACTGTTAGTGTATATCGTTCTTCCGTCATCCGCAATATTGCACACCACCTTACTTCCCAAGTCTCTATCGTAACTATTGAATGAATCTGGGAATACAAGTAAATTGGTGTAATCATCCAACGTAATATTGGATATTACCACGTCAGCAATACTTTTCAGATCGTTCAGTTCTTCTGACTCTATGTGTGCTTTACTAAAATCTTGTGTAATCAATGTTGGATAGTATCGTTATATGCTATATGCAATTTTTTTATCTTTTCTTCGACATTTTGCTTCCCTCTAAGATATTCGTAAAGTAAGCCTTCTATGTGGTTTTCCCATAAATCGTCAAAGGGATTTGGATTGCTTTCATAAAGACCATATTTTAAAAAATATGATGCTCCAATCTGGTACGCTTTTGTTAGCCCTATTTTATCCTTTATGCTTAACTCTGTTCCATAGTCGTATTTGTCGATGATGGCTGCATTTAGATTGTCCATCCTTGCCTTCATCTGTTGAACTATATCTTGAGGGGGTTTGCTATTGTCTTTCCAGGCATCTTCTTCATCAAGCATGCTCTGTCTGAACTTAGCGGTAACTTCCTTCCAAGCGAATCTTCTTCGCATGGCAAAGTCCATACTTTCAACACTCCTGTCTATATCGTTCATTGTGCCAATGATATAGACATTTTCAGGAACATAAAAACCATTGTAAAAAACGTCGTCAGAATTTACCAAATTTTGATATTGAGTGTTGACTCTACCGGCTTTGCCTCTGTATCCATCGTCAATGCAATAGAACAATTCTCCAAATATTTTGGAGATTTCACCTCTATTGATTTCATCGATTATGAACACAAAAGGCTTGTTGCACATGTAATTATCTTTGATATAGTTACCTATGAAATAGGGGTATGTTTTGTTTTCTGTCGGACTATCAGCTATAATGGAAGTGACTACATCTTCATCTGTGGCAGCCTGTGAATGTTGATTGTTCGAAGATATATGAAAACGGAACAGATTATTCTCGTCTACCTTGACAAGTAAAACACCTTTGTCTGCGCCGTTTGCGTAAGGTATTGGAATAATATTATTATTCGCTAGATCTTTCTTGAACTGTTCAATAGCCTTGTAGGGGTCAGTAAAAGAGTGATTGATTGCATCTTTACAGAATGACTTGAACACTCCATCTTTGCGTTTGAAGCTCAATTTCTCACTTGTCTCGAAAGGACGTAGTCCTTCGACGAAATCCGTATAATCATATGATGGATGGAATTGGACTATTTTCCATACTCCATTCATAGTATCGGCAATCTGCTTGGCCATGTATGTTTTTCCAGTACCTGGCGCGCCAGTCAGTATTAAATTATGGTTGCCTTTTAGAAACTTAATGCAATCGTTAATCATCTTCCTCCCATTAATTATACTTATAGCAGAGTGCATTCTACTCTGGATGTCATTGTTTTGTATTTTACAGATTCCTTGTTGCAACTTATATTGGAACTGTTCACTTTTGTCCAACTCCCATATTTCTGCGTCTGCGATAAAGTTCCAATCTGCGTAATCGACTTTAAACTTATTGAAATCATCTTTTAATTCAGGATGTTGGTCTGATGGTGTCCTGTCGCTGGTCAATTGAGCGATAGCTCTTACGTCGTGGCCTTGTGTAATAGCAACGAAATCACCCTTTTGCATCTGGTGTCCTGCGCAGATAACAATAGAATGCTTAATTAACATTCCATAAAAATCCGGTTTGCCGGAACCCCAGTTGCAACCTAATTTGTAGTATGTCATAAAACGAATTCTAATACTTAATCACTACTCTTGGAAGGTCTTTCTACTAAAAAAGTATATAATCGTTTAATGCCTCCGAATTATAGCACGAGAATAAATTCCAAAAATATTACCATGACTTATTAATTTCCAAATCAACATGTTTGGAAAAGGCCTTGATTGTCGCATACTATAAAGTATTATTTCCATATTATTACCTTGTTATAACACAATTTAGGCTATGTACAAAAGTAGTGAAATATTTTCGGTAATTCTACATTTTTCAATGCATACAGAAATCTTGTGCACATCAAATGTGGGTTCAGAGGTTGTAAATATCGTGTGTTGTTCTCAATTTGAGCGAAACAGCTAACAACTCTTTCGATATTGGCGCTCGACTTGTCCGACAAGCATTCGCAGTCGGGGTTCGTTTTTGTCCTTGTCTGCTGCAGACTAACCGTACCCGCAAGTCTGTTCATGATTTGTCGATTCTATTTTTGAGGGTTTTCAGGTAAAGGTCAATGTCCGAGAGCCCGACTCTGTCGAGAATTTCATCCGCAATGTCCTCGAAGTAGTCCCTGCACCGTTGCAGCAGCGCATCCTCCAGCGATACTCCTTCAGGACGATCCGCAGCTTCCTTCAGAAGGACTTCCTTGAAGTGTCGGAAATCATAATTGCTGCACCAGTCGAGACGGTTCCTTTCCTGGTCTGAGAACTGCTGGATGGTAAGTTTGACCTCTATGGAGAGGTCATTGATATGCAGCACATCAGGAATGGACCAGCTCATGTGTGTGCATAATGCATGGAGAGCATGGCAGACAATGATATGCTCCAGCTTGGGATTGCACAGAAACTCTTCAGCCCAGGTGCTTCCGTCATCCATATCGTTTGAACACTCCAGTTCAGCGTCTGTCGCTGACGGGGAGTTGTCTTTCAGTAGCGACCAATTGCAGAATACATCGGCCATGCCGGGTTTGTTCTTCTCCGTCTCCTGTAGGATGGCTGCCATACGGATGAAATCCGAACCATAGTATTCGTCATCCTCCAGACGCAGCACTGAGTACGGAATGTCGAATATCGGGACCAGTCGGCTTTCAATCATGTAGTCGTCATCCATATCGTCTTTCTTCATCACCAGCAGCGCCCGTACGAGGTCTGCCGTGCGATGATATGTCCGGTTGGTCATTTCCAGAAGTAGGTCATTGACCTTTTCCAACCTCTCGATCTCCCCAGGGGTGCAATGGCAGCCGAAGAGGAGATTCAGGATGAGGCAGCGGTCCGACATCAGTTCCTCAATCTCATTGACCTTCATCTCGTTCCGGCTCCAATCAAGGAACCGGCGGTAGTGCTGGTAGTCGAGGGGATCGCCGGTGATTCCGAGAATCCGCTGCTCGAGTCCTGCGAGTTCATGTTTGAGCTGGACCTCGTCTATCGAACGATAGTCCGGTTTGTCAATGTTTCTTTTCATGCCGTAAAGATATTGCCTGAGGTTGCCAAAATATGGCATGTGGGCCGCCGCAAGAAAGAATCTTTTTCTCTCAGAATCACGGCTCTTCTTTATTTCGTCTAAGCTCCATTTATTGATCTTTATTATTCTACAAAGATTCGTTAATTTTATAGGACATCTATTTCCCTAAACTTTTCCTGAAGAATCGTTATCTTTTCCATTAACTCTCCAAAATTCAGTGACTGCCCATATATGAAACTGTTCTTCATCTCATTGTAGTCAGTCTCATAAGCCGGCAAAAGTTCTTCTTTGGGCACAATCTGAATGTTGGTTGGTAATTCTTTGTCGTAATTCACATAACCTACATGATAGTACTTGCGTCTGTGCTCCACAATTTCATGATAGAGAGTCACATCTTTGAGAGCCATGTCTGCGTATGGAGTGTGCATGAGTTTTTCCAAATCATAGAAATGACGAGTCATACGGTGCGTCCTTGGCTTGTCCTTCTGGTATTCTTCGCACAATAGGAACGCCTTTTCAAGAAAAGTTCTTGCAGGACTGACGGTACGGATAGTTTGAACGAAATCAGAGTCAACATCTCTCCCATCGAAGGTTTGCTCAACCAACGATGATATGCGTCTCATTTCAAATGGCTCAGACATGGACAACACGCTAATCTCTATTTTGATAGTAGGTGCAGCGTATGAGGCTTGGCTGTTGAAAAGTGATGGGTATTGAACGTAAAGAACTGATGGATCTTTGTCATGAGGAACATTTCTCGGTTCTCCGTTTTTATCCAAGATGTAATTGTCGCCAACTAAGGTTACGTCAAGTCCTAATGCCCGTAGCTTAGTATCCAACTCTAACTTGAACTCTCCAAGAAGAAAGTCCTGTCCTTTTTCACGAAGGTTATGTATCTGTGTATTGGAGTTACAATTGGCACAAGATAGTTTCTTTACATTCAAGAAGTAGTCACGGCTTAAAGCCAAGTCTATGTCCTCGCTGAATCGGTCTATGATGTTCCACCCTTTGCTAAGGCTTGTGCCGCCTTTGAACAAAAGGTATTCGCCAATGCTGGTATGGAACAAGGCATAGAGAACAGCGGTTACCCACCAGTCCTTTTCGGCAGAGGCTTCATCTATCTGCTTTGATTCACTGACGGCCTGAACCATTGCTCTACGCTCGTCTATTGAAAAGTCTATCCATTTACTCATCAGCTTGTTCTTTTATATTTCTTTTAATTATTCGTCTCATCCAAACTGGCGCTAAAAGCAAATCATGTTCCATGGTGTCCTTTTCAGGTGTTTCGGCCAACAACCTCGCAATCTTCCATTCATCTTCTTGTGTGATGTTGTTCTCGCCGATGCTACGCAGTGCCTGCACCAATTCTTGCATCAACTTTCCTCGGAAGGCAAAATTTTTCGGAGATCCATGTCTCAAGGTGACCGTCCTATTTCCAAGATTCAGTTTCCTGCCAGATCCTGTGGTCAGGAAACTTGTGTTCATGGGAACTTGGGTAGAGAAACCGAGACGATTTGCGGCTGTGGCTCCCGTAGGAATAATCACGGCCTTATCTCTTTTTGCAATCTTTGTTACCAGTTCAAAGGCAGAAGGATATAGGATCCCGAAGCGTGTCTTACGTGCCTTGACATAGACTCCCTTGGCTATACGGCTGATAATACCTTCCTTCTCAAAGATGGCCAATAGCTTTGTGACATACTCCACGTCATACTGAGGAAAGGATGATACGAAGTAAACCTCTCCAAACTTACCATGGGCAATCTTGCTCTTAATCTTGTCAACTACAGCGTCTTGCATATAGATTTTGGTTTTATTTTGGTCGGAATGATTACAAATATTTCCGACCACAAAGATGATGTTTTTATTTCAAATGACAATGTTTTTCCCCATCGAAATTAAGTTTTATTGGCTTTAAGAGGGGGGTGTCAGTTGAATTGTATTAAAACTGTTCATCTCCGTGAAAGAATTCGCGCCAATGTCGGTATAGGAATATAAAGGAAGAAATTAAGCGTCACAATGAAAACTGCATTAAGAGAAGATGAGGTCATCAGATTCATGACGAGGGCGCCTCAGGTTCATATGATGGAGATAATCGGAGAATATGACTTTGATCCTGAGGAAATCGAACTTGAAGAATATGTCGGAAGGATAGACTCTGTCATCGGCGAGGATGAGGCCCTGCTGGTGACGACCATGTCTCCGGTTGATGGATTACGGTGCATAGCCGTAGCCGGTGATGTCATTGGAAAGGTCGATTTGTCTTGCCTGTCGGAAGAGGAGCTGGAGGCATACGGGCTCCGTCAATCCGCGTTTCTCCGCTCCAAACGTGTACCGGAACGATGCCGCCACACTCATTGAGGATACCACTTGGGGCGAAAAGTGTGAGGAGTGTGCGAGAAGGGCGCTTTCTGCATTGTTTCCGGACGAGAACGTTGCTGATGTCCATGCTGATGTCCATTCGATCTTCAAAAGGGATTACCTTTCCGGAATTGTTGGCTCGGCAATGGAATTGGCCGACCGTTATGGCCACCTGGCTGACGTGATGGAGAAAGGGACCAGTCTTCTTGACGCGGCGAAGAGGATCCGCTTCAAGGAGTATGACTCCGTGACTGTGGGGATAACCAGACCGGACGTAGGAGATGTCGATGGGGACGGATCCCTGGTTTCCGTGACAGAATATTGGGAAGTTGCGGTAGACAGGAACTTCGGAGAGGTGTCAATCATGAGAGACCGTGCCGGGCGTACGGCATTCTTGTACAGTCTCGGTCCCGGGTTCTATGACCTTTTTGAGGCGTGCATGTCGTTCAGAAGAGAGTGCCAGGACTTTTCCTCATAGACGAGGACAAGGTATGGTGATTTTTCATATATTTGGGTTGTGAAATTTTTTAGACCTTCCGGTGCATATTTCATTGACGATCCCAGTCCCTTCTTCGACAGGGCAGCGGAGAAATTGGGCATCCTCCGTGGGCGCGTGAGCGTGCGCAAGACCCGCGCTATCAAGACGCTGTCCGGACTGCTGGAAAAGTCCGTCGAGGACTACGACGAATCCGTATTCTTCAAACTGCCTTACAGCGGTTCTGAAACTGAATTTTTGCAGCGGGCGGTTATGGCCCGTCCGGTGGAACGGTACAAGAATCCTGTCTGTCCGGACTTTGACCTGGACGAGACCGTACGTAAAATCTGCGATGCGATTCTTTCTTCGGCTTACCCATGTTCCCGGCAGACTTCCTTCGGAGCCCTACAAAGATAAACGGCGATATTCTCTCCATAGTATTCTAATGTGGGAATAGGTCATTTGGTGGTGCAGGTCCCGAACAGTGCGAACGACGAGATATACGATTCCTTGACCACCGCGACCCAGTTCTTTTAGGACGTGCGTCCTTCTCTTTCCAGGATTTTGGGGTAGAGAGGAAAGGATATGTCACAACAATGAGAACGCACTTTGAACCCATTATTGCATACGCGCTCGTACTCTTCGCAAATCGCACCAAGTAAGTCTTCAATGTCTTTCTTGAACTTTCTCTTGAGTTGTGATAGTTATCAACTGCAGACTCGCGCTAAAAAGAAAATTTCAGAGAAGATCAAACTTTTCTGAGATTTTTGTATTTTTATGTGGGAATGGTGGTGGCTCTATTACCAACAGGCATATCGTTCCCTAAGATAATGGAAAATAGTAAATGATATATCTCTATGACAGAAAACAACAGAATCACGCCGCAGTATATCACTTCTCTTAGAGAGGGTGAGATCTTTGTGTTCGGCAGTAATAAGGAAGGCATGCACGGTGGTGGAGCAGCACGCGTCGCCTATAAAAAGTTCGGCGCAGAATGGGGCGTCGGTGTCGGCATGACCGGTCAATGCTATGCGATTCCGACAATGGACGGAAGCATGACATTATCCGCAAGCACGTTGATGATTTTACGGCTTATGCAAAAGCGCACCCGGAATTGACATTCCTTGTAACGCGTATCGGCTGCGGCATTGCCGGGTGGCACGATAGTGAAATAGCTCCGCTTTTCAAAGAAGCGTCAGAACTTGACAATGTCACACTCCCGGAAGAGTTCTGGAATGTGCTTGGATTATTAAGGAGGATGTGACGAGGGCACTTTCTGCAAACGTAGCTTTAATCCATACGAATCTTATCAGAAACACGGAAGAGCATGAAAGAGACAATCGCAAAGATCAACGAGGTCATGGCCGTTCTTCGGGCCGAGCTCAAGTAGTCGGGCAAGACGCAAATATGACAGTTCCCACAAGACCATCGTCCTGCGGGAACTTGTTTCTATCTTAACTTCGTTAGCGAGAAATCATAATTCATCATCACTCTTGTTGGTTTGTTGGTTGAAAAATTCCGTTTGGATGTAATCCAAAGAAACATATCTACGGAACGCCCCACCCTTGGATTGGCTTCTCTCGTTGGATACTATCACAGCCATGTCATTTTTGCCAATGAATGTAGTGTGTTTACCGTTATCCGACTCTGTTTCCTCTTTTTCTCCATACTTATCATTTAGTTTTTGTCGATAATAATTGTATGTGCTTTGTGCCTGTTTCCATTCATCTGAATAAGAACCATAATCTTCAAGGCTTATACTGAATCTTGCTTCGTATAAAACACCGCTTTCGGTTAAATAAAAGTTGGCAAAATCCCAAGTCCGTCCGGCAAAAGAGACGTCTTTAAAAAGTATGACTTTACCATTGGATATGTATTCTTCATCAAGCCACTTGCCTTTATATCCGACGGCTCTGTCAATAGTCAGACGCGTCTGAGTTGAACCCATTTTCATTCCAAAAAAGGAATCCTGGATCTCAGGGCGTTCTGATTCAATAGCCTCCATTAAATTGGAGAGTAAAGAAAAATAAGAAATTTCAATGCCGGTTATCTGACCATCTTCGGTGCATTTGTCGAGTCTAAGAGTAACACCATTGTTTATGGCTGCCATCCTTTCAATTTCAGGATGATCCTGAACCGGGTAATATGTTAGTTCATAATCCTTGGACAACTCACTTTTAATCACATTGTAGGTTGAGTCGAGCATTGCAGGGCTATCAGGGTTACTTGATATGTAAAAATTAACCAATGACAACGCTCCGCTTGTGTTTGTGTCAAGAACGAGTAAAGGATAGTCCCTTCCATCATAATTGACATTCCGAAATCCGTATCTTAGATACTGTGTTCCATTTATCTCATACGGCACTGAATTATCTATTTCAAAGAATGTTCCATTATTTTTCATTGCATCCTTTAGCTGTTCAGGAGTGTATTTTTCACAGAATTTCAGCCCAAAGAATTCTTCTGGTAAATTTTTCTGCTGAGCCAGCGAAATGGCTGTAATGAATGTAAAACAGATAGTGAAAATAATTCTTCGCATAATGGTCATTTTTTTTGTGGTTGATTTTTCCAAAAGTAATAAAATAATCTGACAATGCGACTGTTTTGTTGCTGTTATCTCGACGCAATATAGCGCAACGCCTCCAATGGGTGATAGACCATCATCCTTGGCCCGCTGAACCGCGACATCGATGACCTGAAATTTAAGTTGGATATGGAAAACACGTAAGAATGATGCTGATTTGCTGTATATATAATTGAACTATAGAAATGCTATAATTATGTCTGAGACAGATGAGATAATCGGCTCTGCGGAACCGATGGAAAGTGAAATGTTGTCCGACAACCTTCAGCTCATTGTCGGAAACCGGGAGTATATATACAGTCATCGTGAGCTGTTCTTGTCGCCGGCGCCGGTTTCGGTATATGGCATAAAGGGGCCGATAGCCATTGGCACCCTGCTGAAGTTATGGGAGCAAGGTAACGGATGGCTATGTTTCAAGTGTGACGAGTGCGGGGAAGATGCCTGCATATATTCATTTGCAGGAAATCCGATGACCGGAACGACGTCCGTCTGTTATCAATGTTGCCATTGCGGGGCAGGCCGGCAACATGTGAGGACCGGCAACTTTATAGATAGGGCAAGAACGCTGGCGGCAGCAATTGACCAATATCAACATGGTCAGGATGATGTGAAAGGAATTCCATTTGAGAAACTGATCGCCTTACTGAAAGAATCCCACGTCCGAATTGTATAGCATAACGGACATGATGACGATTCTCGGACAAGCCGGAACTCTGGACAAAAAGGTCAATTCCTTCTATGAGAAGGGGTGTGCCGATTTGAGAATATACAGGCCGGGAATATTCACAGTGACATAAGGTGCCAGATTAAGGCATTCTGTTGAGCTATATTTGACGCAATAGAAGAGAGGACAGTATTAGAAAATACAGGATATGCTGCCTTGCCTGGGATAGAGACTGGAAGGGGCGAAGTAATAGTTGGGGTGTCGGTGAAAGAAACTGATAAGTCTCCGGTATAATAAGTACAAAAACAGAGAACGGGCAGTTTGGAACTGCAACAAGATAAAGTGAAACAGAGAATATGGTTGAGTTAGTTACAGACAGGCTGGTGATTGCCACACCAGGAGAAAGTCATATCGACGATGTCTTCCGGATAATGAGCACGCGCTGTCTTGCAGAGCGGACCGGGTTCAAGAAAATGGATGACGTCAGTGAGGCTGAAGGCAAAATCCGCTGGGCCATGCGGACAGACAACATGCTCATCATCTCAAGGAAAGATGAGGATGACGTGATAGGTATCATCATCCTCACCCCGAAAGAAATCAACTTGCCGCAGGGAACATTGATGGATTATGAGATCTGCTATTTCATTGAAACATCTTTCCAGGGTAATGGCTACATGACGGAGGCATTGTCCTGTATAAAGGAATATCTTTTCAATGTCAGGAAGGCGGACAGGCTCACAATCTATCTTGAGCCAGACAACGGACCGTCAAGAAAGGTGGCCTTGGCGGGAGGATTCAAGTTCAGCCACGTTGAGAAGGAGGCGGGATGCAGAAATGACGGAACGATGACGGATCTGGAGTTCTATGTCCTGGACAGACAGGATTCTCCAAAGGACGTTGGACCATGTACGGACAATTACCTCAATAGACAGAAGTGGATAAACGAAGGCGGCGTACTTTTCCCGATTCCGGGTTCCGCGACATTGCTTTCCACTCCGGGGAACGGCGTATTCCGGATTTACGTTGACGCCAGGACGGGCCGCATCGGTCTCGAAAAGATTGCGGAATCTTTCATCGTCAATTTCAAGGTATATGGAACTGAAGGGAAAGCCATCAACGACCATATAATCCATACATGGAACTCTGACGTATTCCAAAAGTCGGGCAAGAACCTTGGTGTCATCTTCAATGGATTGAAGGGTACGGGTAAGACCATCGCCGCCAAGCAACTTTGCAACAGGCTCGGGTTGCCTACCATAGTCGTTTCGAAGCCTGTAGACGGATTGCTGGAATTCATCCAGGCGCTCAATTTCGAAGCCGCCGTTCTCATAGATGAGGCAGAAAAGACTTTCGATGAAGAGTCGGAGATTCTGCTGAAAATGATTGACGGAGTGTACAACCACCGCAGGAAACTGTACATCCTGACAACGAACGAACTCACGCTGGATGACAACCTGATCGGCCGTCCTGGCCGTATCCGGTATGTCAAGCAGTTCGGAAATCTTGAACTCGATGTCATCAATGAGGTAATAGAGGATACCCTGGAGGACAAGTCATTGGCCGACGGACTGATAAGGCTGGTAAACAGCCTTGAGATTTCGACCATTGACATCTTGAAATCCCTTATTGAAGAATGCAACATCACAGGGCGGATTCCGGATCCGAATCTGTTCAATGTGCCTCTGTCGAAACTCAAGTTGCGCCTGCTGCGCTTCAATGATCTGGACGAAGGCCGCTTTGAGGATGTAGAAAAGTTCATTGTCGAGAATAAGCCGGAGTCAATGCCGATTGAACAATGGATAGGTAAAAGGAGAGACGACGGCAATGATGATAGTACCTGGAAAAGTTTCATTGAGAAGGAATTCAAATGTGGCATCAGTAAGGAATCTGTTTCTTCTCGAGATAACGTTGTCATGAAAGGGGGAAAACTCGGGTATCATAAGGTAACCACTGAACCGGACAAGTATGGTTTCTTCAGCTGGGAATACTATGGTGATGAGGAACTGCTGTGTTATATAGGTTTCACTGACAGGCCGTCCTTGTACTGATGCCACCTTTTGGCGGAACTGGTAAATACCTTTGCCGCTAGGCAAAATGAATAATCGAAATTAAACTGGATATGAATAGCAACAACAAAAACGCGGTCAACAATACCGGCGTGAAGAAAAAGTATCGTTGGATCAATGATATTGAGCCTGTCTTCATGGAAGACTCCAAGCGCAATTATGGCCACCGTACCTGGGCCAATGCGGAATGGTCTGACATTACTTTGGCATTGGCCGTGGACATGGACTCTCCGGGGGAGATTACCACCAGGAAGGCTGCGGGAGACAAATATGTCGGTTTTACGATTCCGACGGACCTGTCGGAAAGGTGTCTGTCCAGCCTTGCAGAAGCAATAACCAAACGGATAAGAAAGCATCCGAAGTTCAAGACGGACGAGCTGAAACTCAACATTGCCGGCAACAGTCAGATCACCCTTGACAAGTACTGCATCCGGACATCCGAAATCAGGGAGCTTCTGAAACTTGTATTGCTCGACCTGGCGGACTCGGGTGTCAAGTTCTCCATGATCCGTTCGGGAGGCCAGACAGGCGTCGATGAAGCGGGAATCCAGGCGGCACAGGATGCGGGATTGAAATGCAGCATCCTCGCTCCGAAGGGCTTCAGGATGCATAGAGAGCCGGGCATAGAACTCGAAGGCCGGTCCTTGTTCGTGAAAAGATTCCGTGAAGAGGTCCCGAATGATTCTGAATAGTTGTCATTGGCAAGTGCCTCCGTTTTTCAGCATCTCTATCACCTTTGACAAAGGGAATGCGTCTTCCCTTACAGGATATTGGGCATGTCCTTCAATGTAGGCCCTCAGTTTGCTGCCGAAGCTGCCGCCCTTGAAGGAACTTGTATGTCCGTCTTTCAGGTTTACTGCCGTGTTGAAGGTCGCGCCGCTAAAAATGCTGCCGCCAAAGCTGACGATTATCGAATCCTTGCAGCGGAACAGGTCCTGATGGCTTTCGACGGCCTTCAGGCATCCTCCGACAGTTGCCCGTTTGCCGTTGAAATACGCGGTTCCTGTCAATGCTGAAGCCATCCTTGGGTTTGCCCAGATTTCATTGCGCTTCTCATACAGGAAGCCTGCGTTCCTGAAGAAAAGTTCGGATGTGCAGGGCCGGAGGATCATTTCGTACATTTCCCGGATCGCGGTCATGATCTTCTCTGACTTCTCATTGTCCATGCTTCCGTCGGCATCCATGTAGGTGGATTTGTTCAGTTCTATCATCAATGACGGGTAGTCGAATCGTGTCTTTGGAGCATACGAGTTGGAGTAAGGCTTGTTGAATGCCGTTTTATATCCTCGCGACCTGAACATTGATTCTATTTGTGACAACAGGTCTTTATCCGGCATGCTCCAGTCATCCTTGAAGCCGATGCATACTTCCACGTCTGACAGGTCGGAAGGAAACGAATGGCAGTCTATCAGTATTGAAGACGGCGTCAGCTCCTTGATGACGGCAGCCTTGTGCCCAAGGTAATATGAACTGTAGATGATTTCTGTTCCGGTAATGTTCCGCCCGATTCCTTCGAAAGATGAATAGACGATGCCCTGACCGATTTTTTCCAGCGGATCGTTTTCCAGACGCTCCACATCGCAGAAAAATCTTGACCAGGGGAAGGTGACCGGATGAATGCGGGGATCCATGGATGAGGCCATCCCGAACAAGCGGCCCGTTCCCCAGTCTGTCCGGCGCTGGATATGCTCATCGATTCCGTTTTCCCATTCGTCTTTTGCCGTGCCTGGAAACTCCGATGAAGAATGGGGGATGTTAAGTACAATGCTGTCAATCATTTGCCATATTTTTTTTGAATGGAACATTCCGCATCGTTTTTCCACCGTGGCATCTGGCTTGCTCGGTTGGCGTCTCCACATGAGACCTCTTGATGCTCTATATTATTATACCGGAACGAAACGGTTTTCTTTCATAAAAACAATGTCGTCCGGACTGCGTTTTCGGAAGTGCCTCAGGATCTTTTTTCAAAGAACATTTAAGGTTCTTTACCGGACACTGATGTGAAGTTTAGAACTTTTCTTGCAAATGTTATATAAATGTTATATATTTGTGATACAAAGTATATGAAGAAGATGGAAACGACTATCAGTAGAACTCAGACTGCCTTCAGACTCAGCACAGAATTGCTGAAGAGATTGAAGGTGGAGGCACGCAAGCAGAACCGTAGCCTGAATAATTTTGTGGAGAGCGTTCTTATGGATGCTGTCTATCGCACTCCTAATGCCGTAACAATGGCCGCAGTGAAAGAGGCGAGAGAGGATAAGAATCTGGAAACAATCAATCTGGATAATCTTGAAGAGTTTATTGAGTCATTGTAGTGGGTATGAAGGAACTGAAAATCACCAGTCAATTTAAGAAAGACCTTAAGAAGTACCAGAACCAGCCGAAGAGGATTGAAAAACTAAAGGTGGTTCTCGGTTACTTGCAAAATGATGTTGCGATTCCACAGGAATACAAACCTCATAAACTCTTAGGTGATTATAAAGATTGTATGGAGTGCCATATTGAGAGTGACACTCTTCTGATTTGGTTTGATGAGAATACGAATATCATCAAGCTGCTACGACTTGGAACTCACTCGGAGCTGTTCAGGTAACATCCTCAAGGTCATTGGGTGATTGCAGGTGAACTGCCTACCAAGTCTCAATTTTCCATCCTTCCGGAATACCATGTGCGCCCGTCACGTCCCAAGTCGCTTTTTTGCTCTTGATGAATGTGCCGGAAGCCGCCACGCCGCTGAGCCAGTCTTTTGTCGTTTTTTCTGACGGCTCGGTTGTGAACAGCCCTATGACATATCGGAGATTGTGGCAATCTTTATACATAAACTCATAACAATTGCTCACAAGCTCTGTTGCCGGAAGTTCCGGAGCTGATGTAAGACTTGTACATCCCTCAAACATACAATGATAGCAACCCATATCCAATCTTGTAGCAGGAAGTTCGGGCGCAAATTTCAGACTCGTACAGTTTGCGAACATACTGTTATAACAATAGATTCTCATTTCTGTTGCCGGGAGGTCCGGAACATATGTCAGAGCGGAACAGCCTTTGAACATCATCCCATAACAATTGTATGCCAATGCTTTGGCCGGGAGTTCAGGTGCGGATTTCAACCCGGTGCATTCCGCGAACATTCGGAAATAGCAGCCCTGTGCCATTGTTGTTGCCGGGAGTTCAGGCGCAGACAGCAGGCTTTTGCATCCTTCAAATAAAGCGAGAAATGCATTCGGTGAAAGCGGAGTGGAGAAATCACTGTCTAACAATGACATGATATTCCCTTGCGCAGTGACGGGACCGGAAATCTCGAAATGATAGTAATTTTCGGTATTCTTACTGAATTTGAGATTTTTCTGCTCGCCGGCTCTGAACAGTAAAAATGTACCGTCCGCCAATGAAATCTTTTCCCCTATGGTATATGGATTCCAATGGGACTCATCGGTGCTGTATTCCAATGTGATTTCATCCGGAGCCCCCACTTTTGCAAGACAGACTGTGGAATTTCCGGAAGAAATGAACGTAAGGCCTTTGTAGTTCACTGTCGGGACAGGGGCAGGAGGAAGACCCGGTTTGTCGGAACCATCCTTATTGCAAGCGGAAAATCCCGCAAGCAGAACGAATGAGGCAATAAGATTGAATATCTTTTTCATATTTATCAATACTCTTTAAGTGAAAAAAACAAAACGACATGAGTCACGATAAATGACAGGCTACCGAGTTTCAATTTTCCATCCTTTAGGAATTCCGTGTACGCCAATCACGTTCCAAGTGGCATTTTTGCTCTTGACGAATGTTCCGGAAGCCGCCACACCGCTGAGCCAGTCTTTTGTGGTTTCTTCTGATGGGCTGGTTGTGAACAATGCTTTGACATATCGGAGCTTGCTGCAATCTTTAAACATAAGCTGATAACAATTGCGGATAAGTTCTTTCGCCGGAAGTTCAGGTGCGGATGTCAGACTTGTACATCCTTGGAACATTTCGCTATAACAACCCCAATCCAAGGTCGTCGCAGGGAGTATAGGTGCAGATGTAAGACTTGTGCATCCGTTGAACATGCTATGGTAGCATTCTGTTACCAGGTATGTAGCCGGAAGTTCCGGAGCCGATGTGAGACTTGTACATCCCTCAAACATGCAATTGTAGCAATAGGACTCCAATCTTTTAGCCGGGAGTTCAGGTGCGGATGTCAGCCCCGTACAGTTTGTGAACATGCTGTTATAACAATAGGATTTCATTTCTGTTGCCGGGAGCTCAGGAGCAGATGTCAGAGCGGAACATCCTTTGAACATCATCCCATAACAATTGTATGCCAATGCTTTGGCCGGGAGTTTAGGCGCGGATGTCAATTCTGTGCATTCAGAGAACATTCCGAAATAACAGCCCTGTTCCATTGTTGTTGCCGGGAGTTCCGGAGCCGATGTCAGAGCGGAACATCCACGGAACATATGCTGATAGCATTTCATTGCCAATACTTCGGCCGGGAGTTTAGGGGCGGATTTTAGAGCTGTGCATCCCGAGAACATTTGGGCATAACAGCCATATTCCATTGTTGTAGTCGGGAGCTTAGGCGCAGACAGCAGGCTTGTGCAACCTTCAAATAAAGCGAAAAACGCATATTTTGTAAGCGGAGTAGAGAAATCCCTGTTTAACAATGACATGATATTCCCTTGTGCAGAGATTGGGCCGGATATCTCGAAATGATAGTAATTTCGTCATCCTTACTGAATTTGCGATTTTTATGCTCGCCGCTTCTGAACAGTAAAAATGTACTGTCCGCCAAAGTAATCGTTTCCCCTATGGTGTATGGCTTCCAATGGGATTCATCAGTGCTGTATTCCAATGAGATTTCATACGGGGTCCCCACTTGTGCAAGCCGGACAGTGGATTCTCCGGAAGAAATGAACGCAAGACCTTTGTAGTCCGCAGACGGGACAGGGGTAGGACTCGGATATTCCGGTTCCTGTTGCTGATTGCCTGAATCGTCCTTACTACAAGCGGAAAATCCCGCAATCAGAACGAAAGAGACAAGAAGGTTGAATATCTTTTTCATATTATCAATACTCTTTATGTGAAAAACAAAACCACAATAAGCCCAATCCCGCAAACCAAAGGTTCACTGAATGACTCACTTAGCAAAACTTCATATCGCAAATATAGAAAAATTTGAAAACATAATGCCGTTCTCGGCCAAAATCGTGATTATGCGACATTTACGCAAAATGAAATTCGTCTTGCTGCTCATTCAAATGAACTTGAGAATGCCGACAAGCACCCGACAAGTTGCACACAGATAATGCCAATGTCAAGCAACTTGTCTCTACGATAAATGGCAGGCTTACTCAGTTTCGACTTTCCATCCTTCCGGAATGTCGTATTCGGCGGGGCTCTCGCAGATGTCCTGATGGTCTTGCTTAATCCAAGACTTCATGCCTGCGGTGAGTTTCTCTATCATAATGCACCGGGATTATTGTTCGTTTTCTTTTTGGCCGTAGAGTTTGTATCCTTTGGATGTTGCTCCCATCGCCCTACACCAGTTGGTCGCGTGGTACCTTGCGGCGGATCGAATTCTATGTCTATGCCGTCCTTGCTGTACTCGTATTCGCAGACTTTCATTCTTAATTCGTCAGGTAGGATGGAAACGAAATCAGCTTTTTCGTCCTTGTGAATGGGGATGATGAGCGCTGGATTAATCAGCTCGCAGAGCCGGACCAAATCCTGCTTGGAGACATGACCGGATGTGTGAATACGGTCTTTTATTGTACAGCTTTTCTCGCGGAACTGCTCCACATAGTCAAATAGTTCCTGATTGAATGCCGTATTTCCCTCACGCTTCTCTATGTAGCCGTGGTATTGGGAATAGACCAAGCACGTTTCTTCCGGCTTGCAGAAAGGAAGAATCTTGTCTAGGTAAGACTGGAACTTCTCACTGCGCCGTATCAGCATCACAAAGCCATAGCGGCGCATCATATAATCCATCTTTTCGTTTGTGGGACTGTATCCGTAAATCTTGTTTGGTCCGAAATGGTAGAGTCGTCTTCCTTCTTCAGCCTGCTGGGCGATGAGGCCGATGATGTCTTTCTGGTAAGTATCCGCGATGAAAGGCCTTTGCGCAGACTCTTTGTTCGCGCTGTAAATTGACTCCAGACGGTCTGCATCTGTGGACGAGCAGATGATGAATGTATTTTTATACTGTCGGAAAACTTCCTTGAATTCTTCCTTCAGGGCCGACTCGGGACGCATGGATTTGCCGTTATTGTCCACGTTGGTACCCTCGGTGATGAGAATATCGACATGTCCGGCAATATGGTATTTGTCAACGACTTTGTAGATGCCCTCTCCCATATAACCGTGCCCTCGGAAATCTCCGGTGTGCAGTATTGTCTTTCCGTCGCACTTGATTTTGAGCATGTAGGAATCGGCCGATGAATGACTGACCTGGAAAGGCGTGACCGTGATGTCGTCGATGGCAATGGGGCGCCCTTTCCGGTAAGTCTTGAACGGCTCCAGTTTCCTCAAGCACTTATCGCTGTTTTCCTTCAAGGCCTCGGCGTGAGACATGTGTTCGTACTTGGCCTTCATGATATTAAGTGCCAACGGGCCGATGTACTGGTCCACCCCGTCCGGCACGTACTGGAACAGTTCTACGTGATCGCCGTGCATGTGAGTGTAAAAGATGGCCCTGGCATCGCCAATCAGGTCCGCGATGGCCTCCTCCGAGGCGAATTCATCCTCAGACTCCTCGTCGCCTTTAGGAAGATTGTGCCCCAGGTCGACGAAGATCCTGGTTCCCATTGACGAAACTATTTCAGTAATGCAGCCGCCAATTTGGTTGCCTCGATGAATGGTTATTCTCATAGAGACGAATCGGTAATCTCGATAGTTTCCTTATCGAAGAACATATAGTGTAGTTTGAGTTTGATATTCGAGCCCGGAATCGATGCTTCCTCTCCGGTGAATGGTTTAGAGCCATCCTTAGGGTCGGGCATTAAAACAGAAACAAATATATAATTCCGATTGCAAGGATCATTAATCCCGCATAATGACCAGAAATCATCAGCAGCTTCGGTTTTGCATAGCTCGGCAATGAAAGTAGCATAAGCAATAGCTTGCGAAATGACCTTGTCAGGGTTCTCTGTAGCTTTATACTCATCCTTGAGTTCAAATACCACAAGGTGTTTTTTTCTCCTGGCCAGTATGTCAATTCCACCGTGGCCATTAGAATACTGAATATCACTTCCGCTAGCTGTTAATGGAGTGGGCAGCTGAAAAAATGTATCGCCACCAAGAGTGACAGGTTGAATTCCAGCAAGAGATTTTTCTGTACGGCTTGCCTTACTTAATTCTTTCAAAAGCAGATTCTCCAATCTGTGTTCGGGGTGATGCTTTTTTTCTGGGTTATTTTGGAAAAACTTCCGAAATAACTTTGCTTCTTCATCATGCCAGGAGAAATCACCTGCCGAAAGCTCTTTGGGGTATCCATTGAAGTATTTTGGGTTGCTGCTATTCTTGTGTTGGTTTTCACTAATTACAAGCCTGACATCATTTCCTCGTATAACAATTGACCCAACACTTTGTCCTTGGTATCTTAGGTCGAAAACAGGTTTATTGTCCTTTGCGTTTCCAATAGTAGAATAGACGCTAAGATTAGCCCACTTATGGAACTTTTTGCGACGCTCTTTGATTTTGTCGCGATTAGCGACTGTCTGGCTCATATACTGAATGAATCGATGTTCCCATTCTTTGCGGTGCTGATTCAATTCGGTCTGTGCTTTTGCGATAGCTTCCTGCGGTGTCATATCAAAAATTGCGTTTAAGTTTGCTAATAAAGTTCGTTGGCTGGAATCTCCTTGAATCGTTCCACCTCATTTCCATCATCGCCCTTAATTTTGCTAAAGAAAATATTATATGGGCGGACCCAATACTTTTGCATGCCATACAATTCTTGGTAAATTACCACATCCTCCAGTGTTTCGGTATCTTGGCCGAAGCCGATGAGCTTGTATTTGCCTCCACGGAAGTGCTGGAAATAGCGTTCTTTGGTCATATACCGCTCACTCAGCATCTTTCTCCAGACCTTCTCCTGCTCGTAGGGGTATTCGCCGCCGCCGGCAATCACGTCGGCCACAACCTTTTTGACGATTGGCTTGGTGAGCATGGCGTTCTGGGTGCTGGCGTAGTTCTCCAGCCGGTTCACCGCTTTCTCCATAGCAACGATAAAGGCATTGATGGTGGAGGATGGTGTATTCTTGTGGTTGTACGCGGCAGGTGTTACGCGGGACTCCTTCTCATCCCACGCCTCCGGAGGGATGCTGAACCCCATCGTGGTCTGATACCGGTCTCCGTTGAAAGACCAGACAACCCTGATAGGGGATTCTTTGTGCTTGTTCTGACGCTTGTCGAGATAGAGTTTCAGGGGCATAGAAAACTGTTTTTACAAAGGTGGAAAATTGTTGGCGTTTTTGCAAGCGCGATAGAGAGACATACAATGCCGATTTTGAAAAGTTTTTTCCGGTAAGTGCCGATTCGGACCCAAAATCGAGGCTTTTTAAAATGCGACTTCGTATTGATAACTTGTAACTTTCAAATATGAATAAAAAACTCCTGCAAACACTCAACCGCTCTCTCGAGAGCGTCAAAACTACCCACTATGCACCGGTCACCATTGAAGCTCTCCAGGCCCGCCTCACCGAGGAACTGGACTGGATGGATGCCGACCCAGGCCGCGAGTGCCTGATCATCCTCCTTCAGGAGTTGACCGCGAAGATGCGCAGCGCCAGCATCGTGGTCAGTCCTGGATACAGCTTCCTTCCCGATTCTTACTTGCTCTTCTTGACCGGCGTCACCCGCGTCAATCCTGTGGAATGGGACCTGCCCTTCAGCCACTTCACCAAGTCCGTCCACGACGGTGCCGAAATTCCCTTCGAGGCTGGCACCGGCTGCCTTGAAGTGGCCCGCAAAGTTCTCTCCGGCCGCGAAAACGAGATGATCATCGAAACGGAGCTCGGTCTCTTCGAAATCACCTTCCTCGATGGAATCGAACTGACGAACGTTAAGCTCCGCATCATCACCTCCGCCGAACTTGACCGCTTCTCTCTCACTATCAAAGAGGGCTGGCATCCGCTGGACGAGGCGACTCTCCGACTCTTTAGTCGCGGAGCCACGGACGGGACCATCTTCTTTGAATCCGACAAGATGCGCGAGTGGCTCTTCGACTTCGACCCTGAATCAATGTCCGACTTGGTCCTGCTGAACGCCATCTACTGGCCCGGCCGCATTCAGCTCTTTGAGGAACTGCTGCGCCGTAAGCAAACTGGTGACTTCGAAAAACAGTTCAAGGATACCTATGGCATCCCGGTCTATCAGGAGCAGACAGGAGAACCGACCCTTGCACCGAAGGGTCACTTCATCGGGAGCACCATGATGGCGGTCGAGGCCCTTTGGCCCTATAAAAACAAGACCAAGCTGAGATGAACCGGAAAGTCTCAGATATGCCCTGGGAATGCGGAAAAGGATGGTGGCAGATGATTGAGAAAATCGCATCGGCCATCGATTCCTACAACGTAGCACATCCGGATACGTCCATCGGGGTCAGCCAGATCAAACAGAAGTTTGGTGGCCTCCGTATTTACCACCATAACACTCCAGAGGATATTACGAAGCTCATAGATGATGCCATCGAGGCCTCCTGGCATACCTGCGAACGCTGCGGTGCCACAGAAGGCATAATCACCAACTTGGAAGGTTACCGGCTCACCCTCTGCCCAGATTGCCGCAAGGAAATTAAACCGAGGGTAACACTGACAAGAAGGATTGTAATAAAGAAAAAGAAGAATAATGAGTAATACCCAACACAATAACTCAATTGAAACACTTGTTACTGAGCGTCTTGTCCTCAGAGCATTGGAAGAGAACGATGCGAAAGCGTTGCTTAATACAATTGGAGACAGGGAAACCGCCTGGTGGTCAGATGATTTCCGCCGCCATAATCTTGATGAAGCAATTGAGTATATTAATTGGGGTAATGAAGGCGATGATATACTTCTGTATGGCCTATTCAAGAAGGGTTCTGATGACGTTATCGGCGATGTCCAAATAAAGCTTCCAGCAGTAACCGGAATGCAAGATGGCCGAGAGTTGGGATATGCCATCTCAAAAGATTATCGCAGACAGGGTTATATGACTGAGGCGGTAAAAGTTGTCTGTAATCACCTATTTCAGAACGAGACGATTAAGTTTGTCACTCTTGAGATTTTGCCCGAAAACCTGCCATCATTGGGTGTCGCACGCAAGTGTGGATTCTCCCTTGTGGTAGAGCCCGAAGAAAAGAAGCATCGCAGGTTTCTGGATGACAAGTCCCTTAACCTCTATGTACTTAATAAACAGTAAACCAATTATCAAAAATGTCATGCAATGAAAAAGAGCATTATTACCATCATCCTTGCACTGGCCAGCGTTATCATCGCAGCTGCCCAAAGCACCAACCCACTGAACTACAGCGGCAGAATGTATGTCGAGGCCATTGAAATCATCGCCACGCCTCGATATGTCTCTTATGAGGACCACGCCATCCTGTCACAGCAAATGTGCATCCCCTCGGTCGAAATCACCAAGTGCGATATGGACTTCGAGAAAGGTACCGTTACCGTGAAGGGTCGTGAAATGAAGATGAAGGTCAACGCCTGCAAGAAGTACGATACCGACCACGGTTGGGTGGTCGTCGTCTATGTGGATCTGGTCAATGGGGGCGATAAGGCTGAATTGGTCTGGCCGGAGTACGGCAAACCCTTCTTCCAACAAATAACCAAGACCGATGACAGCGTCAAGATTGCCCGTATGGTCCTGTCCAGAAAGCCCTATGCGTCCAATGAAGCAGAGGCGTTGAGGGATATGCTGATGGGAATCGGAACGATGTAAGCCGATGTCAGAGTGGAACATCCGCGGAACATATACCGATAACAATTCGTTGCCAATACTTCGGCCGGGAGTTCAGGGGCATATTTTAGAGCTGTGCATTTCGAGAACATTTGGGAATAGCAGCCCTTTTCCATTGTTGTTGCCGGAAGTGTCTAGTCTTGAAAAAAGTTTACCGATAAGTAGTTAGGCGAAACCTGTAAACCGCTGAAAATCATCGTTTTAGGTGTTTTCAGAGTTGGCAAAACCACAACTCTGAAAATGGCTAAATGGCTGCTGCACAGCTACTTGCAGGTTGCGCTTAATGTGCATTCCGCTCGCACCCCATCTCAGGATTTCTTAAAACTCTTAGTGAGACTGGGAAATTCCGAAATAATGTTTAGTTTTGTAGAAGGGAAGACCGTTTGGAGAATCATTGGAGAATCAGTAGAAGATGTCTGACTTTTCAGAGAAGGAAATACTCAAAGGATTGAAAACCGGGGATGAAAGTGCGTACAAGCGCATTTTTCAGGCCTGGTATGAACCGCTTTGCGTATTCTCTCTCGGCTTGGTGAGGGACCGGTTCCAGGCGGAGAACATTGTCGATGACGCTTTCTTCCATATATGGGAAATCCGTGAACATCTCGAAATCCAGACATCGCTCAAGGCATATCTGTTCGCCTCAGTACGAAACCGCTCATTGAACTATCTGGCCTCCTCGGTCAGAAGAAAATATCAGGACATGACCGAAGACGAATATACGGTGGTGCTGAACTCGCTCACGGCCATTTCCAAAGACGACATCTATGGGAAACTGTTTGAAGAAGAACTGAAAAAGCGCCTTATGCAGGAACTGGACTCCCTTTCTGCAGAATGTCGTGAAGTCTTCGAAAAGAGCAGATTTGATGGCTTGACATACAAGGAGATAGCAGAGACACTCGGTATCTCTGTCAATACCGTCAAATATCACATGAAGAATGCATTGGCAGTCCTCAGAAACGGAGTGGGAAAATACCTTCTGGCAGTTTTCATGCTTATTGTCTCAAAATAATTCATATTTTCACTACCCTCAACATGCGTTGTCATTGTCTTGATAGTATAAGGAATGAAATAGATGAAGATCAAAAACATTGACACGCTGATAGAGAAATTTCTCTCAGACACCATATCTCGGGAAGAGTTGGCGTCATTGTCCGAATGGGCTTCCGAGTCCCGGGAGAACAGGGCGGCTCTTTCTTCTCGTATGAAGGAATGGGCTAAGGACAATGGCTCTTTCGATGCTGATAAGGCGTTCGGCAGGTTCAAGACACGTGTGGTCATGGAGAAGAGGCCGGCGCGGAGCAACAGGCGAGTTTGGCTCTGGACTGCCGCTGCCGCCGCTGCACCGGCCGTTTTCGGACTCGTCTCCTATCAAGCTTACCAGGTCAGTACCTACAGGAATCTCCTTGCCAATGAAGAGGTTACGGTTAAAGCTCCGGCTGGTTCGAAGTCCTATGCTGAACTACCTGACGGTTCCAAGGTCTGGCTTAATGCCGGTTCCAGCCTGACGTATTCATATGATGTCAGCAAAAAGGAAAGGACCGTTGGTCTGTCCGGTGAAGGCTTCTTCGAAGTATATCATGATGAAAAAACTCCGTTTACGGTAAGCTCATCCAGTCTCAATGTCCGCGTGCTCGGAACGAAATTCAACTTCAGGGACTATCCTGAGGACCTGCTTGCGGAAGTGACATTGACCCAGGGAAAAATCGCCCTCAGCAATCAGGCTGGCGAAGAGCTGATAATGTCTCCGGACGAGAGCGTGACATTCGACAAGGAGACCGGAACAATGACAAGAGGCAGATCAGGATATCAGGTCAATGAATGGGTTTCCGGCAATCTTGTGTTCGATGAGGCTCCTCTGTTGGAGATAGTCCGCAGACTTGAGAGGGCATATTCCGTGAAAATCAATATCAGCAGTCCCGGACTGTTCGGTCTGAGGTTCTACGGAGCGTTCAACTCATCCCGTCAGGATATCTCCGAAGTGCTCCAGTCGCTTAGCGCCACCGGCAAGTTCCGTTACAGCAAGGAGCGCAATGTGATAACGCTTTATTAAGGCAATGCATTGGCACTGACCGGTCAGGTCATTGACTCGGGACACGACACAGTTTAACCACAACAGAAATAATATCAACCATAATATACACTGAAACTATGAATCATTGTAAAACATTGACATTGATTCTGTTCCTGTCCAGTATGCTTGCGTGGACAGCTAATGCCCAGAGGATTGACCTCAATCTGAAGGACGTGACTGTCAAGGAAGCGATGGAAACATTGAAGAACAGGAGCGGATACTCATTCGTTTACGAGGCCGGCGATATCGACGCCCGGGCCAAAGTGAGCGTGAAAGCCACCCGAATCGAGGACGCTATCAGCCAGATAGTGGCCGGACAGAATGTCTCCTACGAATTGAGGGGCAAAAACATTGTCCTGCAAAAAACTGCGACAGGGCAGCAGAAAGTGAAACGGACCATAACCGGAATCGTCAAGGATGCCAACGGGCTGTCCGTCATCGGCGCCACCATCTTGGAAAAGGGCAACCGGACCAATGGCGTGGTGACCGATTCGCAAGGCCGTTTCACCATAACCGTGTCGGAAGGCTCTCCGCTGATTGTAAACTGTATCGGCTACAAGCAGATAGAGATGAATCCGGGCGTGCGCGATAATCTGGACATTGTCCTTGAGGACGATATGCAACTCCTGGACGAGGTCGTGGTAGTGGGTTATGACACGCAGAAAAAGGTCAATCTTACCGGCTCGGTGTCATCTGTATCGTTTGACCAGTTCAACAACCGTCCGGTAGTCCAGAGCTCCACGGCACTTCAGGGCGTTGCGCCTGGCGTGACGGTCACCACAGGTGGCGGTGCTCCTGGCTCGGACAGCGGTACAATCCGTATCCGCGGTATCGGTACTTTCGGCGGCTCAAGCGCTTCTCCGCTCGTTTTGATAGATGGAGTGCAGGGCGATCTGAACTCCCTGGATGCGGCCCTCATTGACAAAATCTCTGTCCTGAAAGATGCGGCATCGTCTGCAATCTACGGCTCCAGGGCAGCCAACGGCGTGATTCTCGTGACCACGAAAAGAGCGGAAAAAGGCGCATCCCAGATCGCTTATCGCGGCTATGTCGGCTGGCAGCAGGCTGTCACCAAGCCTGATCTGGTCAATGCAGAGGAATACATGACACTAAGTCGTGAAGCTACGGAGCATGACGGCGGCGAGTCCATCTACACGGACGAATACATCAAGAATTACAGGATGAACAACTGGCTGGACCCGGATGCCTTCCCGATTACGGACTGGCAGAATCTTCTGATGACAGGCTCGGGACTGACTCATAATCACAATGTTACGATGAGCGCCAGCTATGGCAAGATCCGTACAATGGCTTCTTTCGGCTATCTCAGTCAGGAAGGTATCATCAAATCATCCAAGTATGACAGATATAACTTCCGCAATAATCTCAATGTGGATTTCAATGACAAGTTCAGGATGCGTCTGGACGTGTCCGCCATCTATGGCCACCGCAAGATAAATCCTTACCAGAGTACAGTGTTCAATTTCATGAATGCGCGTGACCCGCTGATGCTTGCCAAATGGTCAGACGGAAGTTATGCTCCTTTTACAGGAGGCTCTCTCAATATCCTGCCGATGATAGAAAACGGCGAAGGCGGCAACCAGAAATCGGACGTGCTCAGGATTTCCGCATCTTTCGGACTCACCTATGAGCCTACCAAATGGCTGACTTTCGACTTCACTTATGCGCCGAGGATAACATTGTCCTCATCGCATAAATTCATTGACCTGGTAAAATATCATTCCGATCCTTACGGGTCGATTTCATCGATAACCAACAATTCCTACAACTATCTTTCGGAAGGCAGGAACTATACGGTTTACGGCAACACCATATTTACCGCGTCATTCCACAAGACATTTGCCAAGGCGCACAACGTCAAGCTCCTGCTCGGTACTGAATATGACACCAGGGATGACAATAACGTTTCGGCCTATCGTCAGGAATTCACTTATCCGCAGTACGACGTGCTCAGCGCAGGTGCTGACAATGAGTTCAAGAACAACAGCGGTACACGTGCAGGCTGGTCATTGCTCTCCTATTTCGGCAGGCTCAACTACAATTTCAAGGAAAGGTATCTCATCGAGGGCAATATCCGTTTCGACGGGTCGTCCAGATTTGCCAAAGGCAACCGCTGGGGCATATTCCCTTCAGTATCAGGTGCATGGCGTGTGACGGAGGAGCCGTTTATGGTCCCTGTGAAGAACACCCTTACTGAACTGAAATTCAGAGCGTCCTACGGAGAACTCGGAAACCAGAATATCAGTGATTCGTATTATCCTACTGCACAGAACCTTACCATCAGTTCCATTTCGGCCAATGATATAATTTATCCGATGGTCGGCCTGAATGTTCTTGCCAATGAAGATATCACTTGGGAGACTTCCAAGATGCTGGACGTCGGAATCGACGCTGTGCTGTGGAACAAGTTCTCCATTACGGCTGACTGGTATCACAAGACCACGGACGGAATCCTTATGAGACTGGACATCCCTTCTTCCATCGGACTTTCCGCTCCGTATCAGAATGCGGGCAAGGTCAGGAATATCGGTTGGGAGGTCGCTTTGGGCTATCACGACAGGAAGGGAGATTTTTCCTATGGCGTGAATGCCAATCTTTCAGATGTCAAGAACAAGATTCTGGACATGAAAGGGACTACAGGCGGCTCAGGTGTCATCCGAAACCAGGAAGGCTCTTCCATTAACTCTTTATATGCTCTCAAATGTATCGGCATGGCCAGGACACAGGAAGAGGCTGACGAGGTGAACAACAACTGCCCTCAGTTCAACCAGGCCACTTACCCTGGCGACCTCATTTATGAGGATTTCAACAAGGACGGAAAGATTACCGATGACGACCGTCAGATTATCGGAAGCATGATTCCGCGTTATACCTACGGCCTGACTCTGGACTTCGGCTGGAAGGGTCTCGGACTCTCTGCGCAGTTCCAGGGCGTCGGCAAGGTGGACGGCTATCTTTCCGGTTATTTTACACAGCCTTGCGTACAGGGCGGAACATTCAGAAAAGAACATCTGGACCGCTGGACAGAGACTACTCCGGACGGAAAATTTCCTCGTATGAGTTATGCGAGCGAACTCAACACCAAGAACTCGAGCTACTGGATGGCGGACGCTTCTTACCTGAGGCTCAAGAACTTGCAGCTCAGTTACAAGCTTCCGCAGAGTTGGATGAAAAAGGTCAGACTGTCGTCTGTAATGTTCTTTGCCAATGCCACGAACCTCTTCACCCTGACCGGCTATTATCAGGGTTATGATCCGGAGACCGGCTATCAGAGTGGTACTGACGGTGCTACGGCAGGAAGTGTCGGCAGCAACTATCCGCTTGTGTCCACTTATACTTTCGGTGTTGAAATCAAATTCTAAAACGCGGTAATGATGAAAAAGATACTATTATATATTGTTACAGTAGCGACGGCATTGTCCTGCAGTCTCGACAGGTTCTACGAGAACGGTCCTTCTACTGGTACATATCCGTCCACACCGGATGAGGCTCTTTCCGGACTGCTGGCTTGTTACAAGGGTCTGGCCAATACTCAAGTGCAGTATTGCCCGTTCCCGTTCAGAGTGGTGGACCAATTGTCCGATATCGGAACCATCAGAGCGGGCGGTGCAGCCTACGAAAGTCTGGTCACATCGGTTGCCACGCCTTCTGCCAATGTGCCGGGCATGGCTTACACCAAGATATACAGAATCGCAGGACGTATCCATCTTGTCCTGGACAATCTGGACAATATCAAGGTGCAGATGGACCCCGTCGAGTTCGCTCAGCTGAAGGCGGAACTGCTGCTCCTGCGTGCATACATCTATGATATGGGATGCCAGTTCTATGGGGATATTCCGTTCATTGACCATTGCCTTTCATTGACAGACTACGAATACGGGCGTACTCCGAAGGAGGAAGTCATTGACAGGATCCTCTCTGACATTCCTGACGAACTTCTGGACAATCTTCCGGTCCAGTGGCCTTACGTGCAGTGGGGAACTTGCCGTATCGGGCGTGCGACGGCTTATGCTCTCAAGGCTCAGATAAATCTGAACTGGGGACGTTATGCCGAGGCCGCAAGGTGCTCCAAGATTGCGATGGATCTGTCTGACGGAGTATATGAACTTGAGCCTCTGGATATTACCTATTATGCGACCGCTGCCGATGGTGAGCCGAGCGCTTCCAATCTTTTCGGTTTTGCAGGAGAGAAGGGCAGCAAGGAATGGATGTGGGCTGCGCAGTACAATAAACTGGCTGCGGCCAATATCCACGCCATGACTTATACTTATTCTTCCAGAAATGCCAATGGCGCTTCGTATTTCGGGCCTTCACAGAGCCTGATGGATACGTTCCAGTGCACTGACGGCAAGTCGATTGTGGAGTCTCCTCTTTATGACTGGAGTAACCCGTGGGCAAACAGGGACCCGCGTCTGGACCTCTACTGTATGCGTTCGGACACGAGAGTGATGGGAATCGGCTATGATCTCAATGTCACGAAGTCCGAGGTGATGGACTACAATACCGGAAAGATGACCAACAACAATGATGTCAACGGCAACAAGAGCGAGTATGGTCCTAATGGCAAGAAAGGTCCGGGCGGTTATCTCTGGAGAAAGTTCGTGGACCGCAGATATTATGTGGAAAGCGAGATTACTGGTACGAAGATGGAGGACGAGCTGGACTGCTGCCTGATGCGCTATGCCACGTTGCTTCTCATTGACGCAGAAGCGAATATAGAGATGGAAGGCGGCGATCTCGCACGTGCGCGCAACGATATCAATACTGTCCGCGCGAGGGTCGGCATGCCGGGTGTGAAGGACAATACGCAGGCAGGTCTGAGGAAGGCGCTCCGCTATGAGAGAAAAGTGGAACTCTGCGCCGAGGGCTACAGGTGGTTTGACATCAGAAGGTGGGGGATTGCTGCCAAGGCGGTGGACGGAACTGTCTATGCACCGGGCTTCTCGACCAAGGCCAATCCGACCAATTACATTTCCAATGCGAAACCTGTCATTGACGATGACTGGGTAGTGAAATATGATGGTACGACCACTTGGAACGGGGCCAAGTTCAACCTCAGGAAGCTCCTCACCATGATTTATACCACAGGAAGGGATGAGGTGTGGCCGATTCCGGAGACTGAGATGGAAACCAATCCGCTCATGAAGCAGAATCCTGGATATTGATAAAATTTGAGACAATGAAAAAGATATGGTTAATGCTTGCTGCAGCAGTGCTTTTTGCGGCTTGCGATGACAAAGACAATAAATATGATTTTGAAGAGGAACTGTCGCGTTCCGGAAAGGTGTCTCTCGTTGCGTCCATCGAGAGTATGGATACGAAGATGTCAATGCCTTCTACTGGGCATGGCAGGTGGGAAGAGGGCGACAAGATAGCTGTGGCCTGCTCTGACGGCAGTTTCGTGACCTTCGACCTGGAAGGAACAGGCGGAACGGTAAGGGCCAAGTTTACCGGTGAGATTCCCGCCGGGCTTACTCTCGGCAATGTGGCTGTGTGGCCTGCCGAGATGGCCGGTCGTGCAGGTGAAGATGATGTGACTCTGCGTTTTCCTTCGGAGTATGCGGAAAGTGTAAAGACATTGAATATCCCAATGGTGGCATCGATCGGCGATGACTGGAATATCGAGTTCAAGCAGGTGGCTTCTTATGTGAGTTTTTCCGTGAAAGAACTTCCGGCAGAAACCATGTCGCTGACTGTCAGCGGGGCCGGCAAGAATCTTTCAGGAGATCTGGTGCAGAAGGTAAGCAAACTTGGCAGTGAGGGAGTGGAGGTGTCACTTGGCGACAAGGGAATCCATTATACATTGACTGCTTCCTCGAAGAAAGCAGTGTTCAATGTCCCTGTTCCTTCCGCTGACTATGATTCTCTCGTTGTTACTGCGTACAATGCCGAGAATGAGGAACTTACAACTCAGACAATGCGCCGTGCCATATCATTGACCCGAGGCGGCAGGCCTGCTCTCGCCTATACGATGGAGGCTCCTCCTGTAGTTGTCGAACTGCCTTGCGTTGAGGTCTGCGGGGTCAAATGGGCCAAGGGAAATCTTGCCTATGATGCGGCAGGAGGTGACGCGATTTTCCGCGAGGGCTGGAAGCTTGCTCCGGAGCAGTGGTACTATTACCATTACAATCAGCGTGATGCTTTCAACAAGAATTCAAAACCGTATAGCGGGAAGCCTCTGCGTGCTGATGTGGCGTCTTCCGCTACTGCCTATGACCATTTCAACTGGTTCGGTATCGAGGATTCCTATTCGAATGACGGTGCGGCTTATGCGATTCCTAAACCTGAGTCGGATTTGTCCGGAATGATGTTCTCGGACCAGGTCTGCGAGGTGAAAGTTGCTGATTTCGAGAAGGCCAAGTTCGGTGATGTCGCATATTGGGCGACCAAGGGCCTGTACAGGACTCCGACCGTGGAGGAGATGAATGCCCTTTATGAGAAGGCTTCCGTGAAGTATGGTCATTGTGAGGTTCCGGATCCTGACCACGAGAGCGGCAATATCAAGGTCTGGGGTTTCCTGTTCACCAATCCGGCCGGTGAAAGGGTCCGTGAGGTCGAGGCTGACAATGAAATCAGTCTTACTGAACTCGAGACCGGTGTGTTCTTCCCGTTGGCAGGTCGTAGGGCAGCCAGCAGCACGACTCAGATTATCCACACGAGACTTCAGGGCCAGTATTGGGCATCTCAGGCTACCACTTCGTCCGGTTTTGCTCATATTCTGATGTTCAACTTCTCATTGGGTGCTGAAAAGTGTGTCCAGCTCGGGGAAGCGCAGGTGCTCAATTCCGGTTTCAACAATGCTACAGGCTTCTGTATCCGTCCGGTTGTAAACTAAATATTATGAAGAGAATAATTCTTTTGACAGTATGCTTGGCCTTTGCGGCCTGCAGTGCATCGTCCAAGTCCAATACCACTCCTGATGACGTGGACGTCAATGACGGGAAAGCCGTTGTCGGAAAGCCTCTGCCGGGATGGACTGCAGGAGAGCTGGACATCCACGCAATATGCACGGGAAGGGGAGAGTGCTATTTCTATGTCCTTCCAGACGGGACCACGTTGGTGGTGGATTGCGGTGAGATTGCTACTGGTACTTCCACATCCACCACGCCTGCCGGCGAGACGATTACTATCAATACTGTGGATCCGATGCCTAATTCATTGGCAAAGGCCTATGAGACGGTGGGACGGTATATCAAGTATTTCCGACCTTCTGGCAGCAAGGCCATTGACTACATGCTTATGACTCATTATCATACGGACCATATGGGCTCGATGATGAAGGGTTATCCTCAGTCGCAGGCAGGGAATTATTTGCTTACGGGTATCACCGGTCTGTATTCTGTGGTTCCTTTCAACAAGATGATTGACAGGTCTTATCCGGACTATACGACTTATACCAATGATATGGTGCAGAATTATGAAAACTTCGTGAACTACGCCTCTTCCGAAAAGGGGCTCAAGGTGGAGAAGTTCGACGTGGGTTCCGAGTCTCAGATTTCGCTGCTGAATGATGCTGCCAAGTATCCGACTTTCAAGGTCCAGAATCTCTGCGGGGGCGGCTATGTCTGGAATGGTGCTTCGGCGGTGAATCGCTATTCAGGTGCCGAGCTTTATGAGAACGGCGCTTCATGCGGTTTCCTGCTATGTTATGGCAAGTTCGACTGGCTGTCATTGGGTGATGCCGGCGATACCAATTCCAAGGTGGCATATCCTGTGGCTCAGAAAATTGGCCATAAGATCGAGGCGATGAAGGCGAATCATCATTTGAGCTGGAAGTCAATGTCGTCGAGAATGATGTCCATTCTCCAGCCTAAACTGATTGTCTCTGAAAATTTCTGGAGCCATCAGCCGTGGCCTGACGAGTTCGCTTCCATAGTCGATGCCTATCCTGGTGACAAGAAGTTCATGTTCACGAGCATCTCGGCCGATGTGGTGGCTGCCAATCCGAAAATGATGGCCAATGTTACAGGCTACAACGGTCACGTGGTCGTCCGCGTCGCCCCAGGCGGTGATGAATACTCGGTATATCTGCTTGATGCAACTGATTATAAATATAAGGTGAAGGCCATCTATGGCCCGTTCAAGTGTGACTGAAGTGATTTTTTAAGTTGCTGACCCGTAGCGGGCCTAATCCAAAGTTGAAACATTTTGGTTTTGTTTATTCCCAATGATGATCTGGAGGACATGCTCTTTCAGGTCATCATTTTTTCAGATTGTCCGTGAAACCCCGCCTTTGTCCGGGAAACCCCAGTCCACGTTTGTCCGTAGAACCATACCTTTTCACGGACGAGTTGTATTTTGACTCACTTGTCCGTAAAACACCCCCTTTCGCCGGACAAAATCGAGTTGCTGATGTTTTCGGTTGGTTGTGGGAATGTTGGAGTGAATGTTTGAGAGAAGTCGCCGTGGGGAGAGTTGGCAGGATGTCTTTCAGCAAAAGAGCCGACCGGGTGTAGTTGTGTTTTGTTCACCACGTCCCGTCTCGGAAGGACTCTGGGCGGACCAGGCCCTCCCGCTAAGCGGGCCCCTCCCTCTAGTACCGAGGGCGGTAAGTCCGCCCCGAGCCATCCGAGACAGTAACTCTGTCGTTCCTGATTTTGGTCGCTTTGTGAGGTATATGGTGTCTGGAAAATTCAGGTGGAGGGCGTCTGGGAAATCCAAGTGGCATGTGTCTGGGAAATCCAAACTGTGTCGGTCAGTAAACTTTAAGCCAAGTTTGTCCGTAAGACCACAGCACAGTCCGCATCTGTCTGGAAGACTCTACCACGCGTTTGTCCGGAAAACCCCGCTCTGTTCAGGTGCTTTGCAATTCGCCTCGGGCTATGCAGCTGTCCGGCTGTGAATTATCCTGTTCTGAAACTACCCCGCCGCTGAATTGTCCAACCCTGAACTACCCAGTTGCGAACTACAGAGATACCTCTGTGAATTTCGGAATCATCATCTTGCGGCGAAATTTTGGAACCAATGAGCATATTCTCAAAGCTGCAATCGTGCTTATAACCTAATGAGCCATAGGTTGTTGCGCGGTTTTATTCCGACTTCTCGATATGCTCACTCCCATAAAAAATCAGGGTGATGAGCATATTTGCATTTTGCGTCAGATACATATAACCGATTGTTTATCAGTTTGTTATGTGGTTGTTTGCAGTCTCGACAAGATGCTCATTGGTTCAGAAAAGGGAAAAAAATCAAAAAAAACTTTGAACCGATTCAAAAAGTATTTATCTTTGCAAAAAGTTTGAAACGATTCAAATACTGAAACGGTACCAAATCAGTCTTATGAACAACGATAAAAATATTCAGTTTTCAGGAACGGCGCCTGTAGCGGGGACCTATGACGTGGTCGTCTGCGGAGGCGGGCCTGCAGGCTTCATTGCAGCGATAGCAGCTGCACGGGAAGGCGCGAAAGTCGCTGTAGTAGAGCAGTATGGCTTTTTCGGAGGCATGGCGACGGCCGGCTTCGTGAACCCGATAAGCGTATTTTCATATAACGGAAAACTTGTCAACGGCGGCATCCCTTGGGAATTCGTGAACAGATTGGCCAAGATCGACGGATGCGAAATAGAAAGCCCGTTGGCCAATGTCGCCTTCGAGCCGGAACACTACAAACTTGAGGCGCAACGCATGATACTCGAGGCCGGCGTGGATATGTACATGCATTCCTATCTGACCGGATGCATCAGGGAAGGAAACAGGATTACCCACGTACTGATAAACAACAAAAACGGCACAGAGGCACTTGCGTCCCGTATTTTCATTGACTGTACCGGCGATGCCGACCTCGCTCACATGAGTGGAGTACCGATGCAGGAATCAGAGGGCAGACCACTTCAGCCGATGTCATCCTACTTCATATTGTCAGGCGTTGACCTCAGCACCCCGATGATGCAGGATGCCATACATCATAACAAACAGGGCGTGAACTGCCACTGCCTCCCGGTAAGAGAACTGCTGATTAGCAAGATGGAAGAACTCCACATGCCAGAATTCGGCGGACCGTGGTTCTGCTCCACAATGCAGCCTGGCACAGTGACGGTGAACATCACCAGAACAGCGGGCGATGCTTGTGACAACCGCGACTTCACCGCTGCCGAATGCCGCCTCAGAGAAGACGCCTTCCGCATGGCCGCCATACTCAAGGACAATGTCGAGGAATTCAAAAACAGCTATCTGACAGCCGTTTCAGTTCAGGCAGGCGTAAGAGAGACACGCAGAATCAAGGGCGTACATACCCTCACAGGAGAAGAATACCTGAATGCCGTACATTTCAAGGACAGCATCTCGAGAGGCGCGCATCCGATAGACATACACGTGTCGAAAGGCGAGAAGCAGAACATCACGTTCCTCAAGACACCGGCCTACATACCGTTCCGCTCATTGATCGCACCGGATTACCCGAACCTCATAGTCGCAGGACGATGCATCAGCGCGGACAAGACCGCCTTCGCATCCATACGGGTCCAGTCCAGCTGTATGGAGATGGGGCAGGCCGCAGGAGTCGCTGCCGCGCAGTGCGCCAGGACCGGCAATCCGGTGGATGAGGTCAATGTAGAGGCTCTCGTAGCCCGGCTTGTTTCAATGGGCGCCCAGCTTTAGGTCAATTAATCAAGGGTATAAGGACAGCCCCATACAGAACGAAACATTCGAAAGAAAACTAAAAGCGGCAAGTAACCAAGCAACAAGGCAACAACCATCGCACTGGAAAAATTACAAAGTCGTAAGAAGCTTAAAAAATAAAATAACAAACGAAAACCAATAACCGACAATGGGAACACTTGACTATATAGTTATACTGTTTTATTTCCTCGGACTGATAGCTGTGAGCATCGTAATGTCCAGAAAGATAAAGAGTTCCGAAGATATGTTCATCGCGGGAAGAAACTCTTCATGGTGGCTTTCCGGAATATCTTCCTACATGACCATATTCTCCGCCAGCACATTCGTCGTATGGGGAGGAGTCGCATACAAATCCGGACTCGTCGCCGTAGTCGTCGCCATCTGCCTCGGCTTCGCGTCATTGATAGTAGGACGCTGGATATCAGGCAAATGGAGAAGCCTCAGGATCAAGTCACCGGGCGAATTTCTTACAATCCGCTTCGGCCACAGTTCCGTAAGCTTCTATACCATCTCCGGAATCGTGGCGAGAGCCGTACATACAGCCGTAGCACTTTATGCAGTCGCCGTGGTGATGTGCGCCCTCATCAAAGTCCCTGACGGAAGCATCTTCGTATCTACAGGAATGGCAGGAGATACGGCAGCCGGCTACCTCAGCATCTGGTGGGCATTGCTCATCCTCGGAGCCATCGCGTTGATTTACACAGTGGTAGGCGGCTTCCTCGCCGTACTTATGACCGACGTCATCCAGTTCGGAGTGCTCTTGGCAGTAGTCGTGTTCATGATACCGCTTTCATTCAATGCAGTAGGCGGAGTTGGCAATTTCATTGACAGCGCGGCTCAGATACCGGGCTTCTTCTCCGGCACATCGGAAACTTACACATGGGCCTGGCTCCTGCTCTGGCTCTTCCTGAACGTGGCGATGATCGGAGGCGACTGGCCGTTCGTGCAGCGGTACATCAGCGTCCCTACACGCAAGGACGCCAAGAAAAGCACATATCTCATTGGCCTGCTCTATTTCCTCACACCGCTCATCTGGTACCTTCCGACAATGATCTACCGCGTCATGGAGCCGGGCCTCGCGCTTGATGCAGACGCAGTCACGATGACATACAACGGAGAGCACGCCTATGTCAATATGAGCAAGATGGTGCTCATGAGCGGAATGTTAGGCATGATGCTCGCAGCCATGCTTTCAGCTACCCTCAGCAACGTTTCCGGCATCCTGAACGTCTATGCCAATGTCTATACATACGACATCTGGAAACATAGCGAGAAAAACAGGAACGCAGACGAAAAGCAGCTCATAAAAGTAGGCCGTATCTTCACCATCGTGTTCGGACTGGTGATCATAGGACTGTCAATGCTGATTCCATTGGCCGGAGGCGCGGAAAAAGTGGTCGTGACACTTCTGACAATGATAATGTGCCCACTGTACATCCCGTCCATCTGGGGACTCTTCTCCAAGAGACTCACAGGCCGCCAGCTGATATGGTCAATGCTTCTGACTTGGGCAGTCGGCATAACAGCCAAGCTCACCGTGCCGGCTTCCATATTGAGCCAGAGCATGATAGAATCCATTTCCGGCTGTGTTCTTCCAGTACTCATATTGGCCTGCATGGAAGTATGGTCCAAGTACAAAGGACTCGAAGACCGTGGATATGACGCTATCTGCGAATACACCGACCCGGATGCCGACAAGGAACCGGACGAGCACGCGAAGAAAAGCGTCAAGGCTTATTCATTCATGGCCATCTCCTGCTTCTGCATAACACTCGGCGTGATAGCCCTGCTGCTGGTGGGACTTTTGGCGGCAGGCGACCCTAAAACATTGGCAGTCAAGAATATCGTATTGTCATTCGTGCTCTCGATATTCGCCCTTATAGCAGTCTATGTAGTTTACAGGCTCATTGACAGCAGAAAACAGAAACCAGTAGAAAGCAAATGAAGATGAAAAGGACAGTACTTTACATAGCTACCCTCGTGGCCTTCCCCGCAGTATCTTCCGCCCAGCTTTACGTGGAACCGGAACAGAACGTGGATTGTTCCGTATTCATTGAAAAAGAACGTGGCGAGAACGCGCAGCAGGGCCTGGAAATCTGGGACAGATATGTGTTCGCCCTGGAAGACGGCGGGCACGTGAGAGTTTTCGATTTCCGTACCGCATCGGGGGAGCCGGTTGCGAAATTCGATCTGGCCTCAGCCAGACCTGACAACCACGCGAACAATGCCAGTTTCGGCATCGAGACAGCTCCGGGTGGCTCTTTCCCGCTGCTCTATGTGACCAATGGCAAGGTAGGCAGCGAGATAGAAATGTCCTGCTTCGTGGAAAGCATAAAAAGACGCGGGCGCAAGTTCTCCTCAGAAATCGTGCAGACCATCAAACTCGACACGGTAGGCTGGAGAGGAGCAGGATATGCAGGCATTTTCGGTGCCCCGTCATGGATGGTGGACAGGGACAGAAGTTCCCTTTGGGTATTCTCCGCACGTAAGAGAACCATTCATAAGGTGACGTGCAATGCCTATGAAAATCAATACGTTGCCACGAAATTCAGAGTCCCTGCATTGGCCGAAGGAAAGGTAGTCACTCTCGCTCTCAATGACATAGAGGACCAGGTGGTGTTCCCGTTCGACACATGGTTCACCCAGGCGGGCTGCGTAAAAGACGGCAAGATATATTACTGTTTCGGTCTGGGAGAAAGGGATGCCTCACGACCTTCCCGCATCCGTGTCTATGATACCGATACCAGGACGATGTCCGCAAGGTACGAGCTCCAGAAGCAGATTCCTGTGGAAATGGAGGATATCGCCATCGTGGACGGCTGGATGTACGTGAACACAAACACCCATCCGAAGCAGACAAACCGCAAGCCTTGCATATACAAGGTGTCGCTGCCGAAGCCGAAACCAGAGCCTCAGACATATGTTGAAGAACTGCGTCAATGCCCTGAGAAGGCCGGAGGCGTGTACTACGTGGAAGACTTCTCGGACAGGAAGGCCCCGGCAGCCCCGGAAGGATACAAGCCGTTCTATATCAATGGCTTCTTCCGACACGGAGCACGTCAGGTGGATGACAATATCACCTATGCTTCAGTTTACGGCTCATTGGCATTGGCCGAATCACAGTCCAATCTTACCGGACTCGGAAAGGCAGTGTATGAGCGCCTGAAGCCGTTCCGCAAGAATATCGAATACCGGGAAGCGGACCTCACCCAGCTGGGATGGAGACAGTCCGTGACGCTCGGAGAAAGGATGGTGGACAATTATCCGGAAGTGTTTGAAGGACAGCCGTATATGAGGACGCGCTCGACCAATGTCCTGCGCACTACAGCCACGATGATGGGACTCGTGCAGGGTATCACTTCCCGCAGGCCGGACCTGAAATGGAATGAAGTGGACAACTCCAGAGCCTTCCTGCCGCAGCTCAATCCTTATGGCACAGTGTGTCCGGGCCGTCTGAAAATCGACGCCGACATCATCAGCGGAAAAGGATTCTGGCGTGAGAAGTATGAGCATTTCAGAGACTCTCTCGTGGATGTGGATGCGTTCATGTCCCGTCTGTTCATCTCCCCGGAAAAAATCGCGGCGGAATACGACCCGCATGATCTGGAATTCCGCTTCTATCTGATGGCCGGTACGATGCAATGCCTTGACAGACAGGTCCCTCTGTGGGATGTCTTCACGGAAGAGGAAATCCTTTCGATGGCCCAGGTCGAGAACTATAAATACTATGCGCAGAAAGGTCCGGAACCGGTGACGCAGGGAAGAGGTTCAGGACTGGCAGCCAGGACATTGAAACACATATTGACACAAGCGAAGAACGACATTGACCTTGGCCGCACCGGCATTGACCTGAGCTTCGGACACGACGGTACCTTGCTCGGAATGATGGCGAATCTCGGTTCAGGGACTTGGGGGAAATCCACTTCGCGTCCTGGAGAGGCCATCCTGTATTGGCAGAACTGGAACATTCCGATGGGCACAAACCTTCAGCTGGTCTTCTACAGAAGTGCCGCAAATCCTGAAATTCTCGTGCGCATGATGCTGAATGAGAAGGATTTGCCGCTTCCTCTCACGCCGGTACAAGGCAATTACTATAAATGGAACGACGTCCTGCAGCATTATCTGGCACATTGTGATGCTGTGGAGAAATCACTGGAACAAACAAAGAACATAAATTACTAATAACCCTAATTATGAATCTTAACAAGCTGTTGTGGGCAAGTACTGCCATTGTGGCGCTTGCTTCTTGTCAGACTGCGTCTGATCCGTATATGACGCTCGAGACAAAATCGCTTTCGTTGGAGGTAGATGGCGGTACTGCAACCGTGAAACTGTTCACCAACGTGTATTACAGAGTCAATAATGACTGCACCGACGATGCGGGCAATTATTGGGCACGAATTACTGATACTGAAGTGGATGGCGATGCCACTACATTTCATATCAAGTATGACGCGAATGAAAAGTCAGTTGTCAGGACAGGCACTGTACGCTTTATCGGAGATGGTGTCACTCCGCTCAAATTGACATTGAACCAGAAGGCTGTGGCTCCTAAGGGCATCAATCCTAATTTCGTGGAGCTGCCGTTCACGGAGAACACCACTACGTTCACAGTGCTGGACGAAAGAGAGTGGACCGCCGAGTGCGAGGACAAGGGAGTCGTCATTTCTCCTGCGTCAGGAAAGGGAGTGACCAATGTGACAGTTACCCTGCCTGAAAACAGCACCATCAGCGGCAGGAAGATCAATGTCAATGTCGCTATCAAGGGCGACCAGACATATACTTTCGCGATCGACCAGAAGAAGTACGTCGGCATTCTTGCTGACTGGGCTTTCAAAGAGTCGCTTTCCGAAACTCAGAAGACGTTTGCCGATTCCGAGGATCAGTCTGTATTCCCTGGAACCAACGGAAAATATGTGGCTGCAAGTATAGGAGAAGGCAAACTTGAATATTATGCAGTGGAGAGGACAGGATATTCTGTTGCTGCCGGCAAGTCCAAGGCTGTCTGCAAACGTGGTGTCGGAGCCAAAGGCGGCGGAGACCCTTATGTCGCCGGAACAATCCCTGGAGATTACTGGCTCGTGACCGCTACTATGGGCGGAAAAGTCATTCCTGCCGGTACCAAGATCAAGTTCCGTTTCATCACCAAGATGGGTACGGCCTGCTCTACCAGATGGATGACTGAATACAAGTCAGGTGAAGAATGGCTGCCTACCGCTCCGGTTCAGGATTTTGCTGAAACCGCTGTCAAGGCACTTTCAGGTAAGGATGTGGAATACTCAGCAGTCGTAAAATACAATTTCGCCGCTACATTCCTCGACCCTTCAAACAATGGAGCATATATTCCGGTTGAAGGAACCTTCACCACAGCAGCCGACATGACCACATTCGCTTTCCGTTTCAGGGAAGCCGGTCATCTGGGGCTTGACGGAGCCAAGTTCCAGGGCCTGTACATCGACCAGACTCACACGAGCGGCCAGTCCCGTTTCTCAGGCCAGAAACCTAACAATCCTGACACCGGTGCGCAGGTGAAGGAATACGACGAGCACGCTACATTTACAATCGAAGAATAACATTATTATGAAAACCAAGATATTAGTCTTTCTGGCAGCATTGCTGCTCCCTGTAGGGGTTTTCGCTCAGAGCGAACTGAAAGGAACTGTCACTGATGCTTCCGGTCCTCTTGCCGGAGTCATGATTCTGAACAAGGACAATGGAAAGTGGGCATCTACCGACATTGACGGCAACTATACATTGCCAAACGTAAAAGAAGGCCAGAAGCTAGAATTCACGTGCATGGGCTTTGTCACCAGAGTGGAGGTGTGGAACGGCCGCAATCCGTTCAACGTGGTGATGAACCCGGATGCAGTCGAACTGGACGAAACAGTCGTGATCGGTTACGGCTCCGTAAAGAAGAAGGACCTCACCGGTGCGGTAGGTGTCGTAAATGACAGGATTATCGGCCAGCAGAGTACTTCCCAGCTCTCCCAGTCACTTCAGGGAGTTGTCCCTGGACTGAGCGTGACCCGTTCCAGCAGTATGCCTGGAGCAAGTGCCACGATCAAAGTCCGCGGTATCACCACAATGTCGGATTCCAGCCCGCTCATCCTCGTGGACGGTATGGCTGTCAGCAGTCTGGACCTGGTCCCTACTGAGGACGTGCGCCAGATCACAGTCCTGAAAGATGCCGCATCCGCTGCCATCTACGGTGCGAGAGCTGCATCCGGAGTGATTCTCATCACTACCAAGGATGCATCCGAAGGCCAGCTGCAGATCGGCTACAACGGAGAGGTGTCAGCCATCACTCCTACCGAACTGCCTTCATATATGACAGGTGTCCTGGACTATATGAACACATACAATGAATATACTTGGAATGATTCCGGCAACCCAGAAGGCGGAGAATACAATACATATTCCAAGGATTACATTGACAATTATATGCAGAACAATGCCTATGACCCGATTACTTACCCTAACTATGACTGGAAATCGGCCATATTGAAAAAGGCAAGTATGCGTCATAAGCACAATGTGACGATGACTTACGGAAACAAGACCATAAAGAGCCGTACATCAGCTTCTTACGAGAATACTGACGCCCTTTATAAAGGTCTTAACTACGAGCGCTTCTCACTGCGTTCCCGCAATACCATCAACTTCAGCAAGAAGTGGTCCGGTTCATTGGACTTCTCTTTCCGTCATGCCATAAAGAAGGACCCTCACTCTGGAAGCCCGATCAAGGCGGCCAACATGTATCCTTCAATCTATGCCGGTCTTTATCCTGACGGACGTATCGCTCCGGGTAAGGAAGGCTCGTTCTCCAATACTCTTGCAGCATGGCGCGAAGGCGGCAAGAAGAAGAGCGAGAATTCTATGGCGACTGCCAAGATTTCCCTCAGCTACAAGCCGATAGAAGGACTCGACATCACTGCCAATTTCACACCGACATTCACATTTGCGAAGTCCAAGGACATGGCCAAGGCCGTACCTGTCTATGACGCATATGATACCGACTTGCTCCTCGGATATGTTTCAGGCTGCAAGACCAATTCATTGACAGAAGCGAGATCGGAGTCCAAAACCTATGAGACTCAGGTGATTGCGACTTACGACAAGACCATCGCGAAGAAGCATAACCTGAATGTCATGGCCGGCTACGAGGATTATATGTACACGTTCGAGTCGCTTGCTGCCGGTTCCAACGATATGGAGATTGCTTCATTCCCGTACCTCGACCTTGCCAACAAGAACTCCCTGACAGTGGGCGGAAGCTCTTACCAGAACGCCTACAGGTCATTCTTCGGCCGCATCATGTATAACTATGACGGTCGTTACTATCTTCAGCTCAATGCTCGCGGCGACGCTTCTTCACGTTTCCACAAAGACCACAGATGGGGATTCTTTCCGAGTGCCTCTCTCGGTTGGGTGATTTCCAATGAGAAGTTCATGGCCAATGTCGGCTGGCTCGACCATCTGAAACTCCGTGCATCAGTGGGAAGCCTCGGAAACGAGAGAATCGGCAACTATCCGTACCAGACCTACATCTCCTTCAACAAGGCATTGGTCTATGACACTCAGGGCAATGCTCCTACTTACGTGATGTCCGGTGCGCAGACAGAATATGCTTACCAGGATATCCACTGGGAGAAGACCTGGAGCTGGGATGTCGGTATCGACGCCACATTCCTCGGCAACCGTCTCGACTTGACTGCGGACTATTACTACAAGAAGACCACCGATATGCTGCTCGCAGTCGCGATCCCTTCATTCACAGGATATTCTGCACCTGACCGCAATGCCGGTACAATGAATACCCGCGGATGGGAAGTCAAACTCGGCTGGAGCGACTCCATCGGCGACTTCAACTACGGCATCAGTGTCAATGTCTCTGACTACAAGTCCATTATGGGAAATCTCGGCGGCAAGCAGGTATTCGGCAGCGGCACGATCATCACTGAAGGTGAAGAATACAAGTCTTGGTATGGTCTCAAGGCAGCCGGCTTGTTCCAGTCTGCAGATGATGTTGCAGGCAGCCCTCAGCTCGTGGCTTCAAAACCTGGTGACATCAAATATATGGATATCAGCGGACCGGAAGGAACACCTGACGGCATTGTCAATGAAACCCACGACAGGACCATTCTCGGAAGTTCACTCCCGCACTACATCTATGGCGGCAACATCAACCTCGGATGGAAAGGCATCTCATTCTCCGTATTGTTCAACGGAGTCGGCAAGCAGATGAGCAGACTGACCGAGGATATGGTAAGGGCGTTCCAGAACCAGTGGCTCCCGGTTCCTTCCGTCATGATGAATTCGGACGGCAGCAGAAACTACTGGAGCGTGTACAATACTGAGGAACAGAACCTCAAGGCACGTTATCCGAGACTCTCCTACGCCGGTGGTGAATACAACAACTACAAGATGTCCGACTGGTGGCTCATGAACAGCGCTTTCCTGAGAATCAAGAACATAAACTTGGGCTACACATTCCCGAAAGCCATTGTCAGCAAGGTGAATCTGAAAGGACTCCGCGTTTATTTCAATGTGGATGACCCGTTCTGCTTCGACCATTTCCTGAAGGGATGGGATCCGGAGGCCGGCGCATCTACCTATATCGCAAGAACCTGGACATTCGGTCTCGATCTTAAATTCTGATGAAGTATGAAAAAGTTATTAAATATATTCGTTGCGGCGCTCGGAACCATTTCCGTCGTTTCCTGCGCTGACCTGAATCTCAATCCGCTGTCTTCAGCCTCAAGCGGGAACTGGTATTCCACCCCGCAGGAGATTCGCATTTCTCTCAATGATTTTTACAGAGAGTCCTTCTTTATAATAGAACATAACCTGGCGATGGACCGTCAGACCGACGACTGGGCCCAGCGCAACAACATATATCCTGTAGCAGCCGGAACCATCGACGCTACCACCAGCAAAGGTCAGATATATGTGGCCAAGACATGGAGCTATTCATACAAGAACGTGAGCAGGGCGAACCGTATCCTCGAGGCGCTGGACAAGATGTCCGGAAAAATGTCAGAGGACGACCTGAACAAGCTCCGCGCTGAAGCCAGGTTCTTCAGAGCATATGCCTATGCCCGCCTGATCACGTTGTGGGGCGACGTGCCGTTCTACCTGAAGGATATAACTCCAGAAGAAGCCTTCCTGATGGGCCGGACTGACAAGAAAGAAGTGCTCAAGCAGATTTATGAAGATTACGATTTCGCGGCAGAGCATCTTCCGGTGGACAATAATTCAGCCACGGCAGGATGCACCCGCGTGGACAAGGGTTGCGCACTGGCATTCAAGGCGAGAATCGCATTGTATCAGTATGATTATCAGACTGCTGCAGAGGCCGCGAAAGCTTGTATGGACCTGAACAAGTACTCTCTGTTCTATGCGTCGGCGAAGGACAGCTATGGACGCGGCAGCTATGGCCAGTTGTTCCAGCAGACATCCATGACTTGCGAGACCATTTTCTCGATTCCTCACTCAAACGAACTTGAAATCGACGCGGACGGCAAGCCTATGACTCCTGCAGCCGGCTCGTTCATTCCTCGTTCAGCAGGCGGAACCCATAATGCCCAGCCTTCATGGGAACTCCTGGCAGTGTATGAAATGGCCAACGGCAAGACCATTGACGAGCCGGGCAGCGGATTCAACCCGCATAACCCGTTTGCCGGAAGAGACCCACGCTGCTGCCAGACTTTCGTGGCTCCGGGAGAAAGAGTATGTAACATCGAGTGGAATCCTGCTCCTGACAAACTGGAGACTTACGATTATGAAGCAGGCAAGATGGTGACCAACAAGGACAGCAAGGGTGGCAGTGATGCCGCAAACTGCTCATATAACGGATGTTGCCTCGCAAAAGGTGTACGTGACTCCTGGAGAAGCAGCCGCTTCAAGGACAACCCTGTAGTCCTCATGCGTTATGCGGACGTCCTGCTGATGTATGCCGAGGCCAAGATAGAACTGAATAAGATCGACGGCACTGTCCTCGACTGTATCAATGCTGTACGTGCACGCGCATACGATGTGAAACTGACCGATGTAAGTTCATATCCTGCGATTACCACGACTGACCAGGCTGAGTTGAGGAAAGTTCTCCGCAGAGAGCGTAGAGTGGAACTGGCATGGGAGAATCTCCGCTACTTCGACATAGTCCGCTGGCGTCAGTTCAAGAATGCATTCTCCCACAACATGTTCGGCTTCTCCAGAAATGCAGCTGCGAACAAAGCCGGTTTCGCTGACGGAAAATGGTTCTGGCCTCAGGCACCGACATTCGATGAGGACGGTTTCCCTGAATTCGAGGCGATGGTGGACGGCAAGTTCATCGTGCAGAACGGCGAGCGCATGTTCAACGAGAAGGTCTATCTCTGGCCTTTGCCGAATGATGACGTACAGATTATGAACGGTATTCTCAAACAGAATCCTGGTTATTAGAATTATTTTTTTAAGTGAATAAGTAATGAGTGTAGATGAAATTCTTCTGAAAAGCAGATTCCAGCCGCTCGAAAGAATCCTGGCGTATGACGTTTTCAACACCGGATTCAATGGCTGGATGACGCTGATGCCCAATTTTACTGAATATCCTGACTTCGACGTTCCGGCAACCCTGGTCTGCAAAGACCAGTGGCCGCCGGTAATGCTCAGCTCAGCGACATATCGTTATCCCGGAACTCACGGGGCAATGTCCGGAACATACAGTCTGAAACTCTCGACCCGCCCGGTGGCCGCCCCATATGTGGAAAAACCTGCAGAAGGCTCACTTGGACACGCCATCAAGAGACTCTCGTTCTACAGGCCGGAAAACAGGTTCCTCCAGATCGAGTGCTGGTTCTCCTATACGGCAGAACAGGACGTGGTGGACGGTGGCGACCGCCCTCAGCCTGGACTCCATGAGAACTCCATCAGAGATTTCGGAATGGGATTCGACGTACAGGAACACGGGAAACGCTATTTCGTAGGAATGCGTTATCTCAACGCCGTGGACGGAAAACTTACCCAGAAATGGCAGTATGTACATTCCCGCGACGGTGTCACTGACGAAGAATGGGCCTATGGCTTGAAAGGGGACTGGTGCAAGAAAGGCGTGGACCCGTGGTGGTTCGGCAAACGCTATCCAAACGGTGACCATGACGGTTTCATGAACCTGCCGGACGGCGGTCAGAAACTCATTTACAATGAGACTGACTGCAAGCTCAACTGGCAGTATATGAGACTGAAAATCGACACCAAACTGCGCGAATACGTCGAATTCCAATGTCAGGACAAGATCTGGGATATGAGAGGCACCAAGGCAGATGCACGTGACGGTTACGACCGCATTGACAATCTCATCAATCCTCTTTTCTGGGTCGGGACTGACACCAACAGAAGAGTGTTCTTCTATGTCGATTCAGTAGTTGTTTCACAAGAATAGGAGGCCGAAATTATGAAAATGGTCAATGACTCTCACCTTGAGGTGAAAAAATACTTCTCCGGCACATTCGGAACCCATCCTTACGAAGTCGGTTGGGCCGATGAGGCGATATTCTTCGTGATGGTGGAGAAAATCGAAGGAAATCCGATGCTGACGGCACAGGTCCAGCTTTCACAGGACGGAGTGCACTGGGCAGATGACGGAAGCGCCCCGTCCGTTTTTACGGGAGAAGGCCTGCACATCGTCAAGGTCCAGCCGAATTTCGGCAACTATATCCGCCTCTATGTCAATATTGAAGGCGGCAAGATGTTCCTTAATCTTCATATCGTATGCAAAGGTTGATAAAATATGCGGCCCTGTCGGCAATAGCAGTGTCAATGATGTTGGTATCCTGCTCTTCCGACAACAAGACTGCACCCATAATCAAGCCCCAGCCGGGAGGCGGCACTGTGCCGTCCGGTCCGACTTCGGAAATCAAGGTGGGCGAAGTGCTTCCTGCCTGGTCCAAAGGTGAGATGGATATCCATTTCATCAATACCACGACAGGCGAGTGCGTTTTCGTGATAATGCCTGACGGAACCCAGCTCCTTGTAGATGCTGCAAGTTCCTTGGTCAAGACGAATTCCAACGGAAGCACTACCAACACCGGTATCCGCAGCAGGTGGGACCCGACTCTGACCGGCACGCGCGGCTCGCAGCTGATCGGCATGTATCTCAAGAAATGCATGGCGTGGACGGGAAACAATACCATAGACTATATTGTCAATACACATCTGCACAACGACCATTTCGGAGACTCGAACTCGTCGCTGCCGGTATCGTCCAACTCCTCCACCTACAGACTGAACGGAATCCCTGAGATTCTCGACAATTTCAAGGTGGGCGCAGTTCTCGACAGAGGCTGGCCGGACTATGACTATCCGTTTGATATGCAGACGCTTTCTAGCAACAAGGCTGCTGTAAAGAATTATGTCAATGCGGTGAAATGGCATGTGGAGAACTCCGGTGTCAAGGCGGAAATGTTCCGCGCCGGCGTCACTGACCAGATTGTCCCGAAGACTTCCGATTACAAGGTAACTGTCCGCAACATAGCCGTGAACGGAAACATCTGGACCGGCAACGGTACTGAAACCAAGATGACCTTCCCGGAGAAAAAGGATATTGTCGTGGCAAATCCTTCGAAGATTGCCGGTACGGACAAGTGCCCTGCCGAGAATATCTGCAGTTGCGTGATGAAAATCTCCT